>JACCDG011109927.1_pt1 | contig 92058 bp, 86 predicted proteins | sample 7442471 | NCBI WGS metagenome assembly JACCDG01 (sample SAMN15323444, study PRJNA562643) | freshwater metagenome | isolation source: river surface water | place: USA:Blue River Watershed | collected 2017-08-17 | reverse complement strand
CGAGCCGGCTCAAATTAAAGGTTACCAAGGCCCCAAAGGACCTTTCATAATCACCTTACCGAAAACTTAACTTTTAGAACCCGCTTGGGGAGGTGGTACAAAATGAGCTTTGGGGCAAAAAGAGAATATCTCAAGGAAATTTGGGGGCGCTATCAAAAATCGACACGGAATCAAAAATCTCTGATTTTGGACGAATTTTGTGAGGTCACTGGGCTGCATCGTAAGTATGCGATTCGCATATTAGGGGCAGCTGTACCGCAGCGAGTGGGTCGTCCGGGTCCGAAGACGATTTACGATCAGGCGTTTGTAGAGGTGCTTTATGAGCTTTGGCAGGTGATGCGAAGGATGTGTTCGGAGAAGATGGTGAAAGCCATTCCTGAATGGTTGAGATATTTTCATTCTGAAAAGATGACCGAAGAAATTCGGCAGAAGCTTTTGAGTGTTTCGGCCTCCAGCATCGATCGATGCTTAAAGAGTTTTCGAGTACGTCGAGGTATGAGTACGACGAAGCCTGGGAAGTTTTTAAAATCGAAAATTCCGCTGACGATTCATCAGGAGGGGATCAAAGCGCCTGGGTATTTACAAGGCGATACGGTGGCTCACTGTGACGACGATATTCGAGGAAAATACGCCCATTCACTGACAATGACGGATGTTTTCTCGACATGGACCGAGAATCGAGCCGTGTGGACTAAAGACTCAAAGGCCGTGATGAAGGAGTTTTTAGGAGTAGAACGAGAATTGCCATTTCGAATACTCGGTTGGTCCTCAGACAATGGCGGCGAAGTTTTAAATCATCGACTGGTGAACTATCTCGATACAAAAAATGTGAGAATTACTCGAAGTCGAGCCTACAAGAAGAATGATAACGCCCACGTGGAGCAGAAGAACAATACACACGTTAGAAAAATCTTTGGCTATGATCGAATTGATGCTCAGTTCCTGGTGCCACTCATGAATAAAATTTATCGAGACTATTGGAATCCACTTCAGAACTTTTTTACGCCAGCGATGAAAACAACGAACAAGCGACGTGAGGGAGGGAGAATAATCAAAACGTATGATGAGCCAAAAACCCCGTATGAGCGTTTGATGGATTGCCCCATGATATCAAAAGAAAATAAACTAAAACTGAAGCAAAAGAAGGACAGCCTTAATCCCATTCAACTCTCAAAAGAGCTGGATGATCACTTAAGACAATTCTTCAAATTGCTGAAAACCAAAAGGTGCTACTTATGAAAACCTTTGGGCCTAAGACGACTTACCCCCGGTTACATCTTGCCGTGGGGGAATACGTCCAATCTTTATGCAGATAGACATCTACAAAGTCAGGCAAAATTGCCATGGCTTCGCAAATGATAGTTTCCGCACGAGGGCTCTTCTCAGTCAGTAGTGGGTCATGAATAAATAAAAGTGGGCCCACCAGGACTTGAACCTGGGACCTACCGGTTATGAGCCGGCTGCTCTAACCAACTGAGCTATGAGCCCCCAAACAGAAGCAGAAATCTCGTCGAGAAGCCGATTTTAATCGTATTCTGCTCGTTTCCAAGTGGTATTTCATTCCATGTATCAGAAATCCATGATTAGTCGCAAATTGAGACTTGAGCTTTTCCTTAATTAACCAGATAAGGTTCATAGAGGTATTTTATTGTGAGTCTAGCCCCTGAAACGATCCGCAAGTCCATCGAGGCCCTTTTGAATCTTCAAGAGATAGATGCTCAACTTTTCAAGTTGCGTAATGAGGAAAAAGTGCTTCCCCCCGAGATGGCCCAGTTGAAGGCGAAGCTTGACGAGGCTCAAAAGGCCTATAGAGGATACGATCGGACATTCAAAGAGTTGGATCGCGAACGAAGAGCGTTGGAGCTGAGAACTTTGACTCTACAAGAAGATTTGAAGCGCGCCGAAGTGAAGCGTCGCGAGGTGAGAAATACCAAAGAAGAATTTGCTGCTAACAAAGAGTTCGAGGCATTTCAAAAGAAAGTGGCTGAGATCGCCAAGACCTTGGAAGATCGGCAGAAGGCAACGCAAGAAAAGCAGCAGATAAGAGACGAGAAACAGAAAGTCGTTGAGTCTCTCGAGGCAGACTTAAAGGCTGCAGATATCAAGAGATCCGAACGTATCCAAGAGATTCACCAACAGATCAAAGCCTTGGAAGACAAACGTCACGATTTTATTGGCCAGGTTGACGAAGAAGTTTTTAGTATTTACGAACGGGTTCAAAAGATCAGAAGCGGCAATGGTATTGCTTATGTTAAAGGATTGATGTGTTCGGGCTGTTTCGTGAGTATCCCGCCTCAATTGGCGTTGATGCTTGATAAAATGGATTCCGTGATTACCTGCCCGAGTTGTTCGAGGATCTTGTATCCCGCAAACGACGCCAATTCGTCGACGGCAGCATAGGTTAACTTAGCTAAATCATTGAATTCTTTAAAAATCATTGCTCAAGATTTTGAGAATTTGATAATTGTATGTGTTAAGAAAGGTAAAGGTGGATGATCGCTGATTCAAGATCTTCGGGATTTTGGGTTGGAGGAAAGTCCGGGCACCAGGTTTGAAAAACTTTTCAACAGAAAAAGTATTTCAAACTCAAGCTACCATACAGGTTAACGACCTGGGTCGGGGTGGGATTTATTTCTTACTTCGATACGGAAAGTGGCACAGAAAATACACCGCCGATGGCCCCGAGCTTGTCGAAGGGATCAGGTAAGGTTGAAATCGTGAGGTAAGAGCTCACGGCTTTTACGGGTGACCGTAATCGCGTTAAACCCTATGGGGTGCAAGACCAAGGTTCGTTTTTATAGGCGTGAGTCTATAGGTGGGAGGCTTACCATGATGGCTGCTCCGCGGTTGGCAAGAGGGTAGTCAGAAACGAAGGTCGGTTGCTAGAGGGCGACAGTAATGTCGCTCCCAGATTGATGATCATCGCCGAAGGGTGCCGCAAGGCATTCATTGGGACAGAACCCGGCTTATAGCCTTTACCTTTTTTTTAATTCTTTGGATCAACCAGATCCCTGAGCCCGGCGCCAAAAAGTGTGAGGCTCAGCGTGAGAACAAACAATGTCAGACCCGGAAAAACGGCGAGCCACCAGGCGGTCTGGAAGTATTCTCGTGCTTGATTCATGAGTTCGCCGATGCTCGGCACATTGATGGGTTCTCCAAATCCAAGGAAGGAGAGAGCTCCTAGCGCGACCACCGTCGATGAAAGATCGAACGGAATATAAATCACAGAGGGAATCCAGGCGTTTGGCAATAGATGCCTGAAAAATATTCTCGAGCGTGAGCAGCCAATGGCCCGGGCTGCCTGCACGAATTCTTGATTTCTTAGCTTGAGAAATTCAGCGCGAGTAATTCTGCAATATGGAATCCATCCCGTAATCATCATGACGAAAAACAGAATTCCGTAACTTTGGGGAAAAAACGCGAGCAAGGTAAGTTGCAGAAAAAAGATCGGAAAGTTTCCGATGATTTCAAGGACTCGGGAAAGTATCAGATCGATTCGTCCTCCAAAGAATCCCATCACTCCACCGAGGATGAGCCCAACGATCGTCGAGAGTCCCACAACGAGAAATGAAAAAAATAGTGCATTTCGAATTCCATAAACCAACAAAGCAGCGACATCACGACCTATTCGATCGGTTCCGAACCAATGAACTCCCGGAGATTCAAAAATCGATGCATCAATGATGGAGGGCGTATCTGGAGAAAATCCGACGACGTATCGAAAAAATGGTGTGAAAATAGCAATCGTAATAAACAGGAATACAATACTTCCAGAAATAATCGTGAGTTTCGAAGCCTTCATTCTTGGCCCTCAGCCGATTCAAAATTAATACGAGGATCAATTAAGACGTAAACAATATCTGACAAGAAATATCCAAGAAGACTTAAAAAACTTGTCATCATAAATGTAGCCATGATCATCGGGTAGTCTCGTTGGAGAATGGATTCATAGGCCAAAAGGCCAAGTCCTGGAATCGTGAAGAGTCTCTCGACGATGACCGCACCGCCGAGGATTCCTGGGACCATGCCTCCCACAATTGTTGCGATCGGAATCAGTGAATTCCGGAATGCATGTTTCATATAGACAATCCATTCGGAGAGACCTTTCGCTCTCGCTGTTCGAATATAGTCTTGGCTGAGTGCATCAATGAGACTTGCTCGTTGTTGTTGAGTGATGAATGCGAGGCCGCCAATCGAGTAGCAGAGGCAGGGTAAAATAAAGTGGTGTGTGCGATCTAAAATTTGATCAAGGAATGAGAGCTTCTCGAAATCGTCCGACTGAATTCCAAAAATAGGAAAGAGATTCAAAAAATCGCCACCACCCAAAAATGTAATCAGTAAGATGCCAAGAACATACGACGGCATAGAATACATCGCGATTCCGAGGATTGAAATCGAGCCGTCGATCCAAGTATTCCGAAATCTTGCAGCTAAAAGGCCAAGGGGAATTCCTATAAAGAGTGCCACAATGATTGATGTAATGCCAAATGTCAGCGATACCGGAATTCGCTCCTTGATCTTCTCAATCACAGGCCGGTGGTCGGTAAACGATTCTCCAAATTCTAACTGTGCAATATCTCCAAGCCACAGAAAATATCGCGTCACAATAGGCTGATCAAGATGGTAGAGCTTTGCGAGTTGTTCTCGCGCTTCTTCCGTAATTCCCGACTGATCACTGAGCGAGCCAGATGGATCGTTCATCAGCTTCATATCCAGTGGCGATCCTGGCGCGAGTTGGATCATAAAGAAGCTGATCAGAGAAATTCCCCACAGTGTGAGAAAGAGGAGCCCAATTCTTTTAAAGGTATAGCCTAGCATTTCTTTTATTCTGTGATCGTTGCATATCGCTCTTGGCCAAAGGGTACAAACCATCCGGCGGATTCAGATCCTAATTTTCCTAAAGGCAAAACATTTTGAATTCGTTTGTCAGCCAAGAGAAGGGCAGGGCGTTCAAAAATAAAAAGATATGGAGCTTCATCGTGAATAATCTTGCTGAACTCCTGGTAAATCTTATTGCGCGCCGGTCGATCGAGAGTCTCGCGCGCTCGCTCGAGCAGTCGGTCGACTTCCGGATTCTTGTAGTTAATGCGGTTCGATCCGCCCTTCTTGGCCTGACTTGAATGCCAGATTTGGTAGGGGTCGCTATCGAGAGAGCTGCCCCAAGCCATCATGATGCTATCAAATTTTCGCTCTTCGATTTGTTTGATAAACACGGTCCATTCCAGAGTTCGTAATTTCATTTCAATGCCAATCTCCTTCAAGCTCTGTTGATAGAGAAGTGCGATGCGCTCGACCTCTGGGTTCCCCGCGACAAACAGAAGCTCAAATGAGAAGGGTTTTCCGTCTTTGTCGAGAAGTCCGTCATTGTTGGAGTCTTTCCATGCGTCTTGTTGAAGCAAAGATTTGGCGCTGGCCAGGTCATAGGGATATGGCTGGATATTTGGATCTGTGCTGGCACTACCTTGAGGAAACGGGCCGACCGATAGTGTGAAAATGCCATCGAATATTTTCTTATTAATCGCCTCACGAGGCATTGCCATTGCGAGTGCTTGCCTTACGCTCTTTGTTTTAAAGAGAAACGAATCTAAGTTCCATCCGATAAAACGGTAGCCATTTCCATCGTCGGTATTGAATCTCAGTTTGTAAAATTGTCGTTCAATTTCGGGACCCACAAAGTCTTTCATATACATATAAGGAGTGGGTTCAATGGTATCAATTTCATGTTTCTTCGTCGCCATGACCGCCACTCGATCATCGGTGATAACTCTGAAGAGAATCTCATTGAAGTTATAGAATTTTTTATAGTGTTCGTCATTTTTGCCCCAATAATCTTTGAATCGCTTCAGTGAGATTGAACTTCCTGTGTCCCACTTTACGAGTTGGTATGGGCCGGATCCGACGGGATTCCGATTCGCCGGAGACTTATTAAAGTCGCCTTGGCCATAAATATGTTTTGGCAGAATATCCGCCAGTCCAATCATGATGAGATTTCGGAAATATTTTGATTTGAATTTGAATTCAACTTCATAGGGATTACGAATCAAGACGCTATCGAGTGGTCCATAGTAGTTCTGCAGATGGGCGGCATCGACCTTCGGATTTTTAATTGTGTCAAAAGTAAATTTCACATCGTCAGCGGTGAGCGGTTTGCCGTCATGGAAGTGAATATTTTTTCGAAGCTGAAAAACATAACTTAGTCCATCCGGAGAGACCGTCCAGGACTCAGCTATTAGCCCTACGGGATCTCCCGTCATGGTATTATACCGAATGAGGCTTTCAAAAATATGACCACTTACCTCTCTAGAATATCCGTCTGTTGCGAGTATGGGATTCAGTATCTCAGGATTTGCTTGAAGCCACAGAACCAATCGATCATTTTTTACAGGGTCGAGTACCTTCTGTTGACCCAATACCATAGTCTCTTGTGCAGATTGAGTTTGGGTTGTTTTTTTTCTACAGCCAGAAAGCTGAATGCTAATCAAAGCAATCAGAATACATAAAAAATGCTTCATCCCTTAAGACTACGCTTGCGAGAATCCCGGGATCAATCGAAACGATCCGGAACTAGAGCTCAGGGATGTTTAAGGCGTCTGGGGCGGATTGCTTGAAGCGACTTTTGTAAGAAGCTTTGAGCATAGCAGTCGGTCATACATATAAAACGCGCTAGCACCAAGTATTCCCGCAACGAAGTCTCCAGTATCGAAGGGCAGGCCGCGATTGAGAGATTGTGATAGCTCTGAGACCCCGGTTCCCAAAATTCCAAGCGTGAAGAGTGTTCTGCGAATTCGTTCCATGGAGTTGGTTGCGCGCAATTGAGGGGATGCAAAAAGCATTGCTGCCTGCAAACACGAGAGAACTGCGAATGACTTAAAGCCATCGGGTTGATGTAAAAGAAATAATCCAGGTTCGGCGATTCTTTCACGGGTAGATCTGAGCCCTTCGCTAACTTCCAGCAACATGAACGGCGGAATTGCCTTCAGCATCACATACGGCATGATTCGATCGCGCGGTGTTTCGTAGAGGGGGCTTGGATTGGCTTCGCTGCGGTTTTCAGATTGCGCGTTGACAGATGTCAGGCAAATCAAAATGAGTGCTGCCACCGACGAGGCAAACGTTCTGCCTTTTTTTTCAGAAAGATCTAGAAAGCTGTACACGGTTGATAACAGAGCAATATACGTGCCAAGCTGTGATTTTGCGAGGGAGGCGGAACCTTTGATATATTCACGGGTTAGCGAGCTTGGTTATGGGGGGAATTTGCTGGGTGCGGCATCTGAGTTGAGGGTCCGCTATCGCAGTTTTATGTTACTGCCTCAGTTTTGGGACGTGATCGATGGTCGCAAGCCAGTCAGGACTGGCTGGTAACGGTTCAAATTCATTTTTGTGATGGGGATTGGGCAATCCAAAATGCCCACAACTCTTTTGAACGAGTTCTCTGATTCGATGCCGATAAGTATGGGATGTGAAAACACGTTTGCGACCGCGCGCAATGATCTCCTGTCGATCTGACTCATGTTGGGTATAGTGATTGATGAGTTCCTTGGCTTCAGCCATCGTCCGATAGCTTGCTACTTCGTCTGGTTCAAAAAGAGTGCTTAAGTCTTTGCGATAATCCGTGAGTGGAAACCCACCAACACCAAGCACATGAAAAATTCTTTCGTGCACATTGTTTACAAACAATTTTTTCGTATAGCAGAAAACAATTTTGCTCAATGCCCAACAATCATACATCTCACTGTATGAAAGTCGTCGGATCGGGGCAGGGTAGTCAGATAAAATTTTATTCCATGAGCCTTCTCCGTAAATTTTTACTTTTTCGGGGAGGAGTTCAAATAGTCTTTGAGCGACTTGTGAGTATGAATAGCCGATTAAGCTGCGCAGCCGAATGAGCTGCCGGCAGTCATCTGGCGCGACGGCAATAGCCTTCTCTAATTTTTTTGCCATCTTATGAGAAAAGTTTCGAAATATCTCGTAGGCTTCAATTGGATTCTGAATGTCGCTAGAATAAATGGGTAACAATTCACTTCCGAGGACAGAAAAAGTTCGATCTGCATCATCCTCGGTTCCGCCAGTGGCAGATTGAATCTGCACCGCCACGTCAGCTGCAATCTGGCTGGAAAAGTATAGACAAAGATCTTCTTTGGTCGATGGAACCGTCTCTTCGACAGTGTTCGAGAATGCGGTTCCTATATAAACTAAGTCGCTTGCAAGTGAGGTTTTCGACGAGGCGCTTGGCTGAAAATATTGAAGACGTTCATCCGCTCCGAAAGGCAGAAATTCAGCGTGGAGGTTCTTATTTCTGTATTGCTCTGCCCAGTAAGAATCTACGTTAAAGTAATAGATGAACTGTGGATAAGTGCCGAGCTCCCACCTGTTAACAAGGGATGTTCCACCTGCTAAGTCAGGTTGCTCGTATTCCCACATTGAAATTGGAACCCCAATTTCTTTTAAATAGTTTTCTACTTCTTGAGCATCTCGTCGGATAGCCAAACTTAGAATGTCGTTGTTAGCGAGAATGATGAGATCTGGCCTAAGGCTCTCTATTTTTTTCTTGAGCAGTTCAAATGGTATTTTTCGATCGTCGGTCTCAACTTCGTGCCCCCAGAGGCGTAGGATTTCAATAAATGCGTTGAAGCTTGGGTCCACGCTCGTGAGAATAAGAAATTTCATCTACTGCTTAGTCTATCGGAAGGAGTTGGCAATGCAATTTCGACTTTATTGGGCCGAGAGCTTTGACGCAGTGCTTAGGAGGGTTTGCGAAAGGCTCTTTCGATGCGAGAAACGATTTGGTTTCGATCGTTGTAGATATTGAGTTGAATCCTCTGAACTGGGTTTTTGCGCAGGTCTTCAGAGATTTCCTGAAGGTAGGTAGTGGTGAGTGGTTCTTCAGAAGATTTTGTTGTGTCTGGTGTTATAAAATGTCCGTTGAAAATATCTTGCCCGTTTGAAAAGTGAATTCGATAACGAACGATATAGAATTTTTCATGGGGATCCAAAAGATAGTTTAAAGCAAGTTTTACATATCCATCATTCGATATCTTAGGGTCGAGTTCGTAACTTTTCACATAGAAAAATTTTTCCATTCGTCCTTGATCTTCTAACTTGAAAAGATTCCATAGCGGACTGGCGTTAGGAATTTGGTAACCCATTTCGGCATCAATCTCGATCATGCGGTCTCGTAGTTTTGTAATTTCTGGGGCGTTTGGTCTGAGGAAGGCTGCTCGATTTACAGTTGATGCCGCTCGAGAGAGGGTTTGGTTCAGCTCCTGATATTTTTTATCGCGTAGTGCTTTGTCGGCCTCGTCAATTTGAGATGCTGCGTCCTCTATCAATCTATGAAACTTCGTTTCTGCAATCTTTGGTTGAAGACTTGCCCAGGCTGCTTTGATCTCATTGACGTAAAGATTTTCGATGGACCTCAATTCTAGGTTAGCCTTTTCATATTCTGCATCGGCCTCCCGATAGCGTTTTTGTGCGAGAAGAACGTCTCCTTGGTTTGTAAATATCTTGGAATTATCTAATCGTCGTTTTGCTTCAATCTTTGAGAGAGCTTGGTTAGCTTCTGTGAGCTGGCCTTCGTAGTCTCGGATCGTTAAAAAGACGGCCTCGCTCTCTTTGAGAAGTTGACTTTGCAGAAGCCCGTTCCCTATTCGGGACAGGACTTCAAGATATTCCTGGATTTTAGACGCGTCCTCTCGTCGTAGGCTGGGAACAGTTTCTAGATTTTTGTAGGCAGCAAGGAAGTGATCTAGCTTCAAATTTTGGTAGATACGGGTCATTGCCATTCTGTAGTCATCTTCGTATTTTCGCTCTTTTTCGAGTGCTTCAATCTTTTTTCTTTCAATTGCTTTTTGATCGAGGTGAATGCGCAAACCAAAAAATCCAAGAACCATCAGAAATACGAAGAGACAAGAGCTGACGATGATCCATTTGAGATATGATTTTTCGGGGGCGGTTTTCATTTCGGGTCTTCAGCTATTATACCGCGACGGAGTGGTTTGATGGATCTTCGACGCTTCTTGTCATTGCGTTCGTTCGCTGAACTGTTTAAATTTCTCCACATGGGGAAACGAAAAGCAGTTAAAACTGCGCAAAAAAACAAAGAGGTAGTTGATTTGACGCCCATTGCTAAGATCAAAGACAAACATATGAAGCCGCATGGCAAAACGCGTTCAGCAAAAGCGGGTGTTGTCGAGAATGCTGAATCGCTTGCAAAGAAGCAGCGAGAGATATCGGTATCTGAATTTTTTGCAAAGAATCGGCATTTGCTCGGATTTGATAATCCAAAGAAAGCTCTGCTGACGGCAGTTAAGGAAGCTGTTGATAATAGTTTGGATGCTTGTGAGGAAGCTCGAATATTGCCTGAGATTACGGTAAAGCTTGTGAGATTATCGGCCCCGATCAAAGAGGAGCCGACGGAAGCAGTGGACGGTCAGCCAAGTGGTAAGAACCAGAAAAAGAAATCGGCACCTGTTCCATCTGAAAAGTTCGCTTTGACGATAGTCGACAATGGTCCCGGAATTCTGCCTGCGCAAATTCCAAAAATTTTCGGTAAGTTACTGTATGGTTCTAAATTCCATCGCTTAAAAATGTCTCGAGGACAGCAGGGGATCGGTATTTCCGCGGCTGGGATGTATGGACAAATGACAACCGGTGCGCCAGTGCGGGTTATTTCGAAATTACCGAAGAAGGAATTGGCTCATTTTATCGAGCTTACGATGGATACGAAGACGAATAAGCCGGATGTCTTAGTTGATAAAGAAATCAAGTGGTCTGAAAAGTCAGAGTCGGGGACTTCTGTTGAAATCACGCTGGAAGGACGCTATCAGCGCGGTCGGCAGTCGATCGATGAATTTATTCTGTTGAATACACTGACAAATCCTCATGCGACGTTTCGGTATATTGACCCAGACGGACAGGTTTTTGAATATCCGCGTACGGCAGCAGAGATGCCGCCGATGCCACAAGAAATCATGCCACATCCCTATGGCGTAGAACTTGGGCGATTTCATCAAATGGTCGCGGATACTTCTGCAAAAACAATGAAAGCCTTTTTGATGAAGGAGTTTTCTCGGGTGTCTGAAAGAATCGCAGACGATATCTTGAAGACTGCCGGTCTTAAAGACTTCTCTCTTGCTTCTTCAAATGCTGAAAAAAATTCGAAGGTCCATGAAGCGATCCCAAAGGTAGCAATCATGAGCCCGCCAAGCGATTGCGTTGTGCCGGTCGGAGAGAATTTATTGACCGAGACTCTTCGAAATCAAACAAAGGCGGAGTTTTTCACAGCCTTGACTCGGCCTCCAAGCGTTTACCGGGGAAATCCGTTTATTGTTGAGTGTGCTCTTGCTTACGGCGGTGAGTTAAGAGCGGACGAAGCGATGACGGTATTTCGATTTGCAAATCGAGTGCCTTTGCAATTTCAACCGGCAGCGTGTGCGACATTAAGGGTGATTACGAAGGCCGATTGGAAGAATTATGGTTTGAATCAGCAGAAAAATTCTCTGCCTATTGGTCCCGTCGCCGTAGTGGTTCACGTGGCAAGTGTATGGGTTCCATTTACGTCTGAGAGCAAGGAAGCTATAGCCGACTATCCTGAAATTAAGCAGGAAATTCGTTTGGCTGTTTTGGAATGCGCTCGGCGATTGAGTCAGCATGTGTCTCGAGAGCGACGAGCAGGCGAAGCTCAGCGAAAAGCAAATTATATAGATACGTATATCCCTTTTATTGGGGAAGCTTTGCAAGAAATGTTGAAGCTCTCAGATAAAGATAAGGAGAATGTGATCTCTAAACTTCGTGTGACCTTAGAAAAGGGGAAATTAGATGGCTAAAGCAGGTTCAGGCAAAACAGATCAGAATGCCGCCAATAAAATTGAACGAATGGCCGGCGATATTTATAAAAAATCGTTGTCGGGTCAAAAACCACAACTCAAAATGCCGATCCGTTCGTTAGGTAACGTGAAGTATGAAAAAAAATCCGGATACCTCGCGCTTTCGAATCAGTATAAAACGCGAACGCTGACTTACAATACAGTGAAGGGTTTTGCTCAGACGCTGAAGATGATGTCAGCGTCAAAAGAGTTAATTGAAACGAATGACCACGCTTCGAAGCGGGAAATGTACTATATTTCAAAGAACTGGGGGCCGGCGCGTTTTGATGAGCAGCCAGAGAGTGACACGGTCATGGATGATATTGAAGCCATGATGTGTGTGAATCGCGAGCAACTCAGATTTTTGCCTGAAGAAAAAGGTGGGGAAGTGGCCGGTCAGTTAGTGGTTGTTGATCGTGATCGGGATACTGGAAAGACTTTAAAAATCGATTGTACGGGTTTCGGGTCTGGCGCGTATTCTATTCCTAGCTCAGTTGAACATTTGGATTTTCAGACCAAGGCCAAGTTCATTCTTTGTATTGAAACGGCCGGTATGTTTCAGCGTCTCGTTGCCCATAATTATTGGAAGAAGGCCAATTGCATTTTGATTTCGATGGGAGGAGTTCCGACAAGGGCGACTCGTCGATTTGTGCGGCGACTTGCCGATCGAATAAAAATACCGGTTTATACATTTGTTGACGGCGACCCTTACGGGATTGCCAATATTTATCGTACCTTGAAGGTTGGATCAGGAAATGCAGCTCATATTAATGAGTTTTTCTGTGTGCCGACGGCGACATTTATGGGGATTACTCCTCAGGATATCAATGAGTATAAGCTTCCAACACATCCGCTGAAAGATGTGGACATAAAACGGGCAAAAGATGCGATTAAGAACGATCCGTTCTTTCAATATCATAAACCCTGGTTGCAAGCGATTGAGCAGATGATCAAGTCTGGAGTTCGGGCCGAGCAACAGGCACTTGCCAAGCATGGGCTGAATTATGTGATGGATGAGTATCTTCCGCGAAAATTAAAACACGCCGATAAATTTTTGCCTTGATTTAAGCCGGAGAAAAAAAATCAAGGGGGCACTATTGCCTGAGCACGTTCTGGGTGAGCTGTCGCATTAACAGCCCGCCAGCCAGGACTCCACCCAGCAGCCTATCGATGACTGCAGCGCCAATTCTGAGGTGGCGGCGTTTGGCATGTCTTTCGGAGAATATTTTATGAAAGCGCATGCTTTCATTTTTTGAAAAAGGGGGGCCGAGATCCAAAACATCTTCGATTGAAGAAATCAGTGATGGATCACTTGAGTTTCTGTGGAGGCCCAGGAGCTTTTGGATAAAAACTCGCCGATCACTCGAAGTTTTTGGCACCTCAACAACTTTTGAAAGGGGAGACTCGTCAGAAATTCGTGATTCAAACGGCAGAGACTCAATTAACTTTTCAAGGAGTGTCAGAATTAATTCGTTAGTCTGAGCGGGATCTATTCCTAGCTCCTGAGCTTTCTTTGAAGCCTCGCTCTTTATTTCTGCAAAGACGCCGGTCGAAGAAGAAAGCTCAGCAGCGTATTTTTGATCCATTCGTTTTGGTAAACGCAAAAAAGCAAAATCCCGAAAAACCTGTAATCCAGTATATGTAATGCCGCAAAATCCGAACGCCGTGCCAATTTCTGCCCCATCGATATGGCATCCTTTTGCGGCTGCTGCCGCTTTCCAGGCCAGAATAAGAATGAGGAAGTTAACGAATGTATTTGTTCCAGATCGGAGCCAAAATTCTGCTTTCACACTCAATCGGCTTCGCATCTGTTCAGGAACTTTCACGAGGGCAATTTGCTGGCCAATGAAGGTCATCGTCATATCGATCGCTGAATTCACAAGAAAATCTGAATTGAAGCTGGCCCCACCTTTCGCAGCTCTCAAAGATTCTGCAGCTGCTAAGATTCCTGCGTTACCAGCGAGAATGGAAAGTGTTGATCCATGATGAAAATCCCAATCTTCTTTTTGGCTCGTAGCAATTCTAGCGACAAGAGGTGGACATTCACCATCTGCCAAACAAAATCTTGCGCCAAACGCAACAGCAAGAATGACAAGGATAAAATGAGAATGGAATCTGAGACTCACGAAACACCCGCTCCGAGAGGAGATCTAATCAAAATTTGTAACGACCTGCAATATTTATGATATATGTTTGGCTTACGCTATGGCGATGTCGCCAACCGCCCATCTGCTTCGTTGCCATCGGCACTCCGCGCCTCAAGGGTGCTTTATTGTCGGACTTATTGTCTTTCGTCTTGTTCCTCGCTCTCAGCCAAGTTAGAGTTCCCGAAATGTCTTTTCCATTTTTAGATGCTCATAGATCTGAACTCAATCCAGCTCAGTTGGATGCTGTATCCACAACTGACGGTCCGGTATTGATCTTGGCGGGCGCGGGATCTGGAAAAACACGAGTTCTGACCTACCGAATTGCCCATCTTGTCTATGACCATCGTGTTCCGCTCTCTGCAGTTCTTGCGATGACTTTCTCGAACAAGGCGGCAAGAGAGATGCATGATCGAGTCAAAAAGTTATTGAATGATGAATCGCCGCTTCGCTTTCCGTGGATCTCAACTTTCCATTCAGTTTCTGCACGTGTTTTGAGAATGCATGGAGCTCGTCTTGGATATAAGCCGGATTTTGTGATTTACGATGAGGCTGATCAACTGGGGTTGATCAAAGATGCTCTTTCGGAGCTCAATATTTCGGATAAAGAAGTCTCTCCTGATGCTGCTTTACGACGAATTAGTTCTTGGAAAGAACAGGGTTTGACAATTGTCGATGCGGCGGGATTTGCGAACACATGGCTCGATGAGAAAATTGTGAAGATCTACGAAAAATATACTGCGAATTTGAAATCAGCGCAGGCAATGGACTTCGATGATCTACTTCTAAATTTTTATTTGCTCCTCAGAAACCACGATGACATTCGTTTGATGCTGCAGAATCAGTGGCAGTATGTGTTGGTTGATGAATTTCAGGATACCAATGAGATTCAGTATCGGATTCTCAAAAATCTTTTAGGACCCAAAAAGAACCTTTGCGTTGTCGGAGACGATGATCAAAGTATTTACGGCTGGCGTGGTGCAAAAATTGAAAATATTTTGCACTTTGATAAAGAGCTGGCACCTTGCCATGTTGTCAAATTGGAACAGAACTATCGGTCGACCGGAAATATTCTAAAGGCTGCGATGTCTGTGATTTCTAAGAATGAAATGCGCCATGAGAAAGAGCTGTGGACGAAGGCAGCGGCAGGTGAAAAAATTCTGTTGAAATCTCTGACGGATGATCGAGATGAGGCTCGTTTCATTGTTGATGAAATGAAGCGAAAAATTTCTGCAGGGACGCCGCCGGCGGAAATCGCTGTCTTGTATCGCGTGAACTCGCTGTCGAGAGGTTTTGAAGAGGAATGTCTTCGCTCTCGAATCAAATATCGAATTGTTGGTGGATTTCGATTTTATGAGCGAAAAGAAATTAAAGATATTCTTGGCTACTTGCGAATCATTTTGAATCCTGCAGATATTATGTCTTTTAGACGAACGATCAATACGCCTGGTCGAGGCATTGGCAAGGTGTCGGTCGACAAGGCGGAAGTGGCTGCACTTGAAGCGGGCGTTTCTATTGGTGATTGGATCTGTCGTCCCGAAGCAAGTTTGGGCACGGCGAAGGCCCGCGAGGGTTTTGAGATATATAAATCTGTGATGAAATGGGGTCGTGAAATTTTAGATACAGACCATAGTCTTGCAGATGTCTTCGTCGAGATTATTCGGCGCATCTCTTATATGGAGATGTTAGAGGCAGACAAGGACGAAGCCGCGCGTGACCGCGTAGAAAATATTCGAGAACTTCTTTCGGCAGTCCAGGATTTTGAAGAGAACTGGTCGTTAACTGCACAAGAAAGAGATGGGGTTGATAGCTCGATTTTGCGTGAGAAGGTCAGGGCATTTTTAGAGCATGTGTCGCTGATGGCTGACATTGATGGGCTCGACGACGATGAAGATAAGGTCACCTTTATGAGTCTTCATGCTGCGAAGGGATTGGAATTCGATATTTGTTTCTTGGCTGGAATGGAAGATGGTTTGTTACCTTCCTCACGCTCGTTTGATTCATACGAAAAGACTGAAGAAGAGCGGCGTTTGTGCTATGTGGGCATGACGCGAGCAAAAAAACGACTCTATTTGACGCGGGCCGAGCGACGGCGCGTTTTTGGTTCAATCAATTTTTGTCTGCCCAGCCGATTTTTGAAAGATTTGCCAGACTCAGTTTTGGAACAGACCTATGAGGCTCGTGACGTCGAGGAAAATTCTTTCTACGGAAGATCGTGGCGGTCCGAAAAGAAGGCGAACGCAAAGGAATGGGACAGCTTCGATTTTGATCAGAGACCGTCAGATGAGTCTTTTGATTATGCGCCGAAGGGTTCGTTCACTCGGGGGGACCGTGTTCGGCATCCAAGCTTTGGTGAGGGGATTGTTCAGAAGAGCGAATATCTGGGATCTGAAGAATGCCTATCAATCGTGTTCCATGGAAGAGGACTCAAGAAGGTGCTCTCAAAGTTTGTTCATCGAGCTTAGATTCTGGTGAGTATAAAAAAGATTGAATTCGCGTTAGATGGTACTCGATCGCCAGTCGAGAAATGCGTCTACGACTCTTGGGTCAAATTGAGTTCCGGCATTTTTCTTCAGCTCGTTTTCGGCAATTGTGGAGTCGAGTCTGCGGCGATAGGGGCGATCCGACGTCATCGCATCCCAGGTGTCGGCCACTTGGATGATTCGAGCCCCTAGCGGAATTTGGTCTCCTCTGAGACCGAGTGGATATCCGCTTCCGTCTTGGCGTTCGTGGTGATGTTCAATCAGGGGCAAATGATCTTTCAAAAACGAAAGCGATGATAGAATTTGAACGGCCAGTTCAGGATGGGATTTCATGAGTTTGAATTCTTCTTCGGAAAGCCCAGCCGGTTTAAGCAGAATTCGATCGTAGACCCCAATTTTTCCAATATCGTGGAGCAGGCTAGCATCATGAAGCACTCGAAGATCATGTTCCGAGAGGCCAAGTGTTTTTCCGATACCAATTGAATATCGATTTACGCGTTCAGAATGGCCTTTCGTATAAGAGTCGCGAGCTTCAAGCGCCTGCACAAGACTTTGAATGGAGCCGATCACATTTCGATCAATTGTAGATGAGGCCACCTGAACTTCGTTATAGAGCTGCTCAATCGTGTTCAGCTGAAATCCCTGCTTTTTGATCTGCTTGTTCAGCTTCAGATAATAAATCATTCCAAGAATGATTCCTGAGGCTGTAGCGCCACCGATGATTCCCATGGTGAGGTGCTCAAAATGCATGGGTGTTAACATAGCATATTCTTCAATGAGCGGCCCGACCTCCCTCTAATCGGTTGAATTTATTGAATAAATCAGGGCTATCTATTCCTCGTGGTCAAGATTTTTGAGATTTACCAAGAGCAGTTCGCAGCGAGGAGTTGCTCGGACTCGCGTATATCGCGCATTTACAAATGGAAGGCTAATGGTGGTCTCACCTTCAGAAGCGAGTGATTGAGCATAGCTTTCAAAGTATTTGCCGAGGTCATTGGCCGAGTGTGTATCTAACTCTTTTGTTCCTGATTTAATCGTAACAGAACCTGAATATTCAACTGGTTTGCTTGCTACTGCCTTTCGAGTGATCGTCATGAGCCCTTTTCGACTCGTTCTTTTTTTGCCGCCGCTGTTTCTTGAAGCAGGCTCGAGAATTTTGGCGGCCAGCTCTGCGGGAAGGCTAGTCGCTAGAACCACAGCGCCAAGATCGTCTGTAGTCCCGCCAACAATAGCCGGAACCGATGAAAGATTGACAGGAACTGACACCGAGTTTTTCTTGCCCACATTCAGTAAGCCGTTTAGCTCTCCGTCGATCGAAACAATTTTTTCTACGATGGGGCGAAGTTTTGGCGAAGGGTCGCCATTAGCTATGACCTGCTCCTTGCCATCGATAACGAGCGCTGCGACGACAACATAGTTCGGAAACCTGCCAGTCTCTGGATCAGGGATCTCGGCGCTCAGCCATTTAAGCTGAAGTTGGCCGGAAACCGTATAGGGAGCTCCCGCCACAGGAGGTTTAATCAGTTTTGCTGCAGCCAGTAATTCTGCAACGACATCAGCCGCCAATGAAAATTCTCTGACCGCATTTTCCGCTTTGAGTTGTGGTTTAAAGTGAGATTCCGATGGATTGCCCGCAAAAGTTGAGAGCTGGATGGCGAAAAAACTCAAGCAAGCATATAGATATTTCATACTAAGACCTCCCGATGTTATGTAAACCACGCGAATTTTAGGCCAAAAGGTTTATTTAGTTCTAGGAACGGAAAACCCAAATTGAGTACAACAGATTGTCATGACAGAATCGACTCATGCCTACGGAAAAAATGTCCATCTCCTCAATGATCCATTCCATCAAAATCTTCTGACTGAATTTTCTCAGGAAGCTGCTCAGGCGCCCCGGATTTTTGACTTAGCTCGAGGCCTGTCGCGTTATTTGACCATTGAGGCGATGAATTTATGCTTTCCACAGGTTGAAAAAAAGATATCCACGAGAATGATCACTCAACATCCGGAAGCGGCCTTTGTCACAAAAGTTTTTGATCGTGGATTAAAGGTCGTCGTGGTCGATCTGATGCGAGCTGGAATTTTGCCCTCGCAAACGGCATATGAAACATTAGTTCAAGTCTTGGATCCTAAAAATATCAGACAAGATCATCTGCTTCTTAATCGTGAGACAGATGATAAAGGGCAGGTGACGGGAACCAAAATCTCTGGACACAAAATTGGCGGTGGCGTCGATAAAAGTTTCGTAATTATCGCGGATCCAATGGGGGCAACAGGCTCGACGCTTTCAGCGACGATCGACCTGTATAAGGGGCTCGCAAAAAACAAGAAAAGTATTAAATTTATTGCGCTTCATTTCATTGTGACCCCTGAATTTTTAAGGCGAGTTTCTGAATACTCTGATTGTTTGGAAATCTTTTCACTTCGGCTTGATCGTGGGCTGAGTCCAAAATCTGTCTTGAAAACGATTCCGGGAGAGCGATGGAGTTCTGAAAAGGGTTTAAACGATCTTGATTATATTGTACCGGGAGCGGGCGGGATTGGCGAATTACTTAACAATTCGTTTGTTTGAAGGCTGTTATGAAAAATAAATTTCCAATATTGATTTCGGAAGAGCAGATAAAAAAACGAGTTGCAGAACTCGGAAAGAAAATTTCATCGGATTACGTCAACAAACTCGACAAGCCGCTGGTGGTGATTGGAGTGTTGAAAGGGAGTTTTGTCTTTTTGGCGGATCTCGTTCGATCTCTCGAGGTTTCTTGTGAAATTGAGTTTATCGAAGTGAGCTCCTACGGCGCTGGAACTTCATCTTCTGGTCGCGTGAAGTTGAAGCGAGAACCGTCTTTGCATTTGGCCGATCGCCATGTCTTGATTGTAGAAGATATCATCGATACCGGGCATACTTTTGAATTTCTCGAAGACTATTTTGTTGGAAAGCATCTCGCGTCGTTTCGGACCTGTGCATTTTTAGATAAACCGTCGCGCCGTCAAGTAGAGATGAAGGTCGATTATAGTGGCTTTGAGATAGATGACCATTTCGTCGTTGGGTATGGACTAGATTTGGATGGGCGCTATCGAGAAATCTCTTCAGTTGTGATTTATCAACAAAGCTAAAGCCAAGGGGTCGTTTTCGAGTTATTCTCGCAGCGTTGGATAATTTGAGAGATTACAGGACAAGAGACAATTGAGAGGTGCTGGCTATGAGTTTGAAACTTGAAATCGTGACATCTGACAATGCTCCGAAGGCGATTGGCCCATATTCACAGGCGGTGCGTGCCGGGGATTTTATTTTTTGCTCAGGCCAGATTCCGTTGGATCCGAAGACTCAATCTTTGGTGACAGGCGATATTAAGATCCAGACAGAGCGCGTGTGCCTAAATTTACTGGGAGTTTTGTCAGCCCAGGGCTTGGATTTTTCTAGAGTTGTTAAAACAACTTGTTACCTAAAAGACATGAATCAGTTTGCATCCTTTAATGAGATTTACGAAAAGTTTTTTGGTGCTGCAAAGCCTGCTCGCGCCACTGTAGAAGTGGCTCGACTTCCTAAAGATGTTCTTGTTGAAATTGAATTGGTGGCGGCCTTCTAGTTATGTCGATCTCTGGTCTTTTGAGTACAATGAATCTAGCCGAGCTTCTTCAGTGGGTGAAGTTTGGGCGTAAGACGGGGATGATAGTCTTTGAAAGAAAAGGAATCGTCAAAAAGGTTTTTCTTCAGGATGGACTTGTTGTTTCTGCAAGCTCAAATGATCCGAAGGAATACTTAGGGCAGGTTCTTATATTCTTCGGTTTTATCACAGAAGATCAGTTGAGGTCGGCTTTTGAAATGCAGTCGACAAGTAAGAAGCTGTTAGGGCGAATCTTAGTTGAGAATTATGGAGTCAAGGAAGCCGAGATTCTGCGGGGCTTGAGAGTGAAGATCGAAGAAACTGTCTATGACCTTTTTCTGTGGACTGACGGTAAATTCATTTACACCGATGGGATCCCTGAAATTTCAAAGCACGATAAACTTGATTCGCCGATTACGATTGACCATGTGATTTTTGAAGGTGCTCGTCGTGTCGATGAGTGGCGTCAATTTAAGAAAGAATTTCCTCATGACGATATTGTTTTTAAGCCCACTTCTGAGGCTCCAGACTTTGGAGATCTGAAAGACGATTGGTTTGTCAGAAAAATCTATTCTGCAATGGATGGAACTAAATCGGTTCGTCGCGTTCTATTGGAAACGCGTGCTCCGGAATATCGTGGGGTTGAAGCTATTGCCAAACTTTATTGGGCAAAAATCATTGGGCCGACAAAGATTTTTGCAGATGCAGCGGGGATAAACGGTCAGCAGTCCGACTCGTTACTGCAGAGTGCCATCGATTTTTTCAAAAATAGAGAATTTGAGAGAGCTTACGACTTGATCGAGAAGTTTGTTCTTGAAGACCCGAACCATCAGGAAGGGCAGACCTTATTTGGAGTTGTACGAGAAGCGTATTTGAAACAACTCTACGAAAAATGTCCGCAAGATGCTGTTCCTCAGATTGCAGTCGATTTTAGTGTTTTGAACGAAAAGATTTTTACTTCCCTTGAGGGCTTTTTGGCTTCACGTATTAACGGTCATTGGGATATTAAGAGTTTGATGATGATCTCGCCAGTTCCAGATGTTGAATCGCTCAGAATATTGAAGCGATTCTTGGATGAGGGGCTCATCCGAATTAAGACAAATTGAGGTGTGAAATGAAACTGATGCGCAGTCCAACGGACTCCGGTCGTGAAAATGCTGACAATGCGACAGTTGATCAGATTGAATTGTTTAACGGCAAGAAAGTAACTCTAAGAGGTTGGGTTGCGAGCCTTCGGAGTTCTGGAAAAATTTGTTTTCTCCAGTTGCGCGATGGAACCGGCATCATTCAATGTGTTGCCGATCTTCAGTCGTTAGGCGCGGATCGTTTCCAGGAACTGACCGGGGCGTCCTTAGAAACATCGTTAGTTATTGAGGGAGTTGTTCGGGAAGATAAGCGATCGAAGATTGGTTTTGAGATTGGACTTTCGGATTTTAAAATTTTTAAGAAATCAGAGGAATATCCGATTGCAAAAAAAGAGCATGGTGTTGCCTTTCTTATGGAAAATCGACATCTGTGGTTGCGAAGTTCTCGACAAGTTGCGGTTCTGCGAGTTCGCTCAGAAATTATCCGAGCGGTTCGTGATTATTTTGATGGGCGGGGATTTTATTTAGTCGATTCGCCTATACTTACACCAAACGCTTGCGAAGGAACTTCGACGCTTTTTGAAACTCCTTATTTTGATACCACTGCTTATTTAACACAAAGTGGACAGCTCTATGGCGAAGCATCTGCGATGGCCCTTGGGAAAATCTATTGCTTTGGCCCTACATTTCGAGCGGAGAAATCAAAAACACGGCGGCACCTGGCAGAGTTTTGGATGGTTGAGCCTGAAGTCGCGTTCATGGATCTTGAAGGCGATATGGATCTGGCCGAAGATTTTATTGAATATGTTGTTCAGAGAACATTACGAAACCGGCGACGAGAATTGGAGTTTCTTGAGAGAAAGCTGGAGCCACTCGAGAGAGTGAAGAAGCCATTTCCGAGAATCACCTATGAGGCAGCAATTCAAATTTTGAAAGATAGTGGCAATCCCGCAAAGTTCGGAGACGACTTTGGGGGCGACGAAGAAACTATTATTTCTCAACGCTTTGATCGCCCTGTGATGATTCATCACTACCCGATGGCCATTAAAGCCTTCTACATGAAGCAGGATCCGGAGCGACCTGATCTTGCTCGTTGCGTAGATGTGATCGCGCCGGAAGGATATGGTGAGATCATTGGAGGCGGGCAGCGTGAAGATGATCTGGAAAAACTGAAAGCGCGCATCGAGGAGCATAAACTTCCGATGGAAGCTTTCCAATGGTATATGGATTTGAGAAAGTTCGGATCAGTTCCGCATGCTGGATTTGGTCTTGGCATCGAGCGAACGGTTGCTTGGATCACAGGCGTGCCTCATGTGCGAGAGACCATTCCGTTTCCGAGAATGATGGAAAAGATTTTTCCTTAATGATTTCGGTCTTCGAGCGTCAGTAAATCTAAACTTTCGACGAGAGCTTCGTCAGCCGAGAATTTGGAGAGTATTTGAGCGAGAGATGATCGTCGAGGAGGTATCCTTTGAACAAAAACTCTAGCCGCTCTCTCCAGGCATGTTCTGGTCGAACAATCCATTCTGTAGCGTCTTGAATTTCGCCGAGAGTCCAATTTGAGATCGGCTTTGAATTGAAACGCTCAAATTGATTTTTTGAATGTTGGAATTGAATCCAGCTCATCAATTTGTATTCGTGTTCCAAAGTTGTTCCACCAATGCCGCATTTTGAGAATGCAAAAAGAATGGCCACGAGTTCGTTTCTCATTTTATCTGCAATGGTATCGCGACAAGAAGCCGCCGCGAGCCTTTCGGTGTTGAGTCCAGAGGCATCAGTCGAAATTTTTTTAAAACGACCGGACTTGATATCGCGGAAGTGGCCGATTTCGTGTGCCACTGAATCGGCAGTCGCGATGATGAGATTACGCTGCGGGTCGTAGAATCCGTGGCATAGCTTGATATTTGCTTCTGATTGAACTTCTTCTGGAGAGTTGCAGATCTTGACTGCCGGCATTCCGGCTTCTGATGGAATTTCAAGTGCCATTTTCTTATTGTACCGTGAATGAGGAGATCGTGTGCAGATGTCGATTTCAATTTGTAGCGGTCAAAAAGGGCTTCACAGTTCAAGAAAAACAAGACTTGAAACGTCGCTTGAGTCGGGAGACTGTAGGGGATGCTTTATAGTGATCCGTCAGGTGAAATTCGAAAAGAAGTGCCGCAAATCTCGTTCTTAGATCATGGTTTTCTTTTTGGGGATTCGCTTTATGAGGTGGTGCGCACTTATGATCGCCGCATCATGGGTTGGGCTGAGCACCTTGCCAGAATGATCGCCGGTGGAAAGCGCGTTGGAATTGATATTGCTGCGCTAGCTCCGGAGCTGGAAGCTCGCGGATTGGCGCTTCTAAAAGCTTTAGATAAGCCGAATGCTGCGCTGCGTTTAATTGTTACACGCGGTATTGGAAAGCTTCATATTGACACTCGATCTTGTGAGAAGCCTCTGATTTATATGGCTGCTTGGGAACTTGAGTTGGCCAATCTTCATAATCCCATTCGCTTATGGGTTCCTGAAATTCGGAGAAATTCACGTTATTGCATCGACCCTTCGATTAAGAGCGGCAACTATCTCAATAGTGTTTTGGCTTTAAGAGAAGCTGTGCAAAATGGTTACGACGACGCAGTTTTTCTAAATCTCGAGAATCATGTCACTGAGCTCACGACGAGCAATATAGGTTGGATCAAGAATGGCCAAGCCTATACCCCGCATGTCGATACGGGAATTTTACATGGCATAACGCGTGGAATCCTGTTGCAAGTGCAGGCCGTTCATCAAGGGCATTACTCTGTTGAGGATCTATTGAGTGCGGATGAGGTATTTGCTCTTTCAACCTTCAAAGAAATTTGTCCGGTGACGGAGATCGAGTCGTTTGATGGGAAAAAATCGACATATAAAAATCATCAGATCACTCGTGAACTGCATAAGAAAGTCCAGGAATTGATACGAAAGAAGCTTTCGGATGATTCTCTGGTGTATTAGGATGAGATGTCGTGAGTGAGGATATGAAATTTTCTTGGAAATCAGCTCTGAGCCCGATGGCTGTTGTCGGCTCATTTCTTTTGGTTTTATTTGATCAGGCGTCTAAATTTGCGGTCATTCATTATATTGAAATGGGAGAGCAGATCGCGGTAACGCCATTCTTGAATTTCGTGCATACAAAGAATAAGGGAGCCGCTTTTGGCATGTTTCGAGATGCAAGCCCGATGATGCGCCTCGTTATTTTCGGTTTGGTGAGTATCGTATGTCTGACAACGCTTATCTATTGGCTGGGAACTACGCCAAAAGTTGAAAAATTGCAGCGCGCGAGCCTTGTATTTATTTTTGGTGGAGCGCTTGGAAATCTTGTTGATCGCATTGCCTACGGAGAAGTCACAGATTTTATCGACGTTTATTATTCGGGCTGGCATTTTTGGATTTTTAACATCGCAGATTCTGCAATTACCGTGGGTGTAATATTGATGGGAATAGTGATGCTTCAGCGTAAAGCTCGTTCGACAATATGATTCCATTTTTGTTTAGTGATACCTATTTCGAAACTCCAACATATTACGTTTTGTATCTGCTGGCCTTTCTCGGGGCGATTGTTCTTCTTTCTCGACGTGCAATTAAATACGGGTTCAATCCCGTCACAGCGGTTGATTTAGGTATGGTCTGTTTTGTTTTCGGTGTGCTGGGTTCCAGACTCTTTCATATTTTGTTTGAGAGTTTCGACTACTATTTACTGCATCCAGTTCGGGTATTTTACCTTTGGCAAGGTGGTTTTGTTTTATATGGAGGTCTAATTTTGGGCTCCGTCGCTGGGCTCTATTTTCTGAAATCGAAAGGAGAGCGTGTCTGGGCTTGGGCTGATTTAGCAGCGCCATCGATGATGCTCGGAATTGGCATCGGCAGATTTGGATGTCTAGCAGCGGGGTGCTGTTATGGAACCTGGACACCTTGGTGGTGGGGAATGATCTTCACTGACCCTCGATCTGCAGCCCCTCTGCATATTACGTTGCATCCAACTCAATTGCTTGAATCGCTTTATGGATTTTTAGCATCCCTTGTTTTGTGTTCAATTGCGAGAAATTGCAAACTTAAGGAAGGCCATCTGTTTTTGTCGATGGCTTTTGGATATTCTGTATTTAGATTTTTTATCGAATTCATTCGTGGAGATAGAGAGCGAGGGCTTTATATTGGAGACAACTTTTCGACGTCCCAAATTATTTCAGTCGCTATTCTATTCTTGATCGCGATCGTTTTTTATTTCAGGCGGCGGGAACGATCCGTTTAAAAAGCTTCAGCGCATTTTGCGAAGTTACTTCAATAAACGATTGGGTATCCATTCCACGGATGCCCGCGAGATACTCCGCTGTATGATGTATAAACGAAGATTCATTTCTTTTTCCACGCATCGGAACAGGCGCTAAAAAAGGTGCATCCGTTTCAATCACAATATTTTCTAGAGGAGTATTGAGAAAAACTTCTCTTAGTGCCGCCGCATTTTTGAATGTGACAATTCCAGAGAAAGAAATATAAAATCCTTTTTTAATTCCGAAGTTGGCCAATTCTTGCGTTCCCGTGAAGCAATGGAAGACGGCGGGTCCGTCATAGGAGGCTAATAAGTCTTGAGTATCTCCCTCTGCGTCTCGGGTATGAATCATCAGGGGTAGATTTTTTTCAACGGCCAAATTGATATGCCACCGAAATGTATCCATTTGTGAGGATCGAACGGAGTTATTGTAGTAGTAGTCAAGGCCACATTCCCCAACGGCAACACACTTTGGATCTTCCACAATCTGCGAGATATTTTTGCGGAGTTCGGCATTTTGGCCAGCGGTATCTGCGTCGTGTGGATGGACTCCTGCAGTAAAATAAACCCGCTCATTTTCGGATGAAAATTTTTGTGATTTAAGGAATGCATCCGTAGACATTCCCGACCCAATATCAATGAGATAGTCGCAGATCGAAAGCGCCCGATTCAGAACCTCAACTCGATCATTGTCGTACTCACTTGAAGAAATATGCGTATGAATATCGATGGCTTTCATTTGTGGCTCTGTGTCCAAATATGATCCCAGACAGTTTTGGGATGAATATTTCGATTGAGGTCTGCAAGCCCTAGACTCATAGGTTCCGCAAGAAAGCGCCAATGCCCAGGATATTTTTGCCTGGATGCTTCAGTTAATAAATTTTTAAAAAGATTTTTTGTTTTGTTACGTTCTTTGAGCCACGAGTCAATGGCTGGAAATAATTGAATTTCATCTCCCGATTTTGAGAGCTCAAAAATATTCTTCTCACTTTCGCTGAGATTTTTCTGTTCATGCGATGGGACTCTCAGAATGAGGCAGCGCGACCGAACGGTTTCGATGACGGTCCAGCGAGATTGGCTCGAGATGAAGATGATCCAGTGAAGAGAAGGTTCTTCCAATGTTTTCAGTAAAGCGTTTTGTATATTAAGTGAGGTTTGGCCAAGGTCGAAAATAGAAAATATTTTTAAAGCAGCCTCGAGAGGTTTCTGCCGAAGAGATGCGAGGGCTCGTCGCGTATCTTCCATGTTCGAGTCGCCTTGAAGAGAGATCCAGTCAGGGTGGTAACCTTTGCTGAATTTCTTGCAACCTGGGCAGGTTCCACAACTGTCTTGAGAAATACAAAGATATCGTTGGATAATCCGAGACATCAATACAGATGCAGAATCTCCTTCGAAAAGAAGAGGTAATTTTGGATGGCCAGCGGCTAGAATATCTTCAATCACAAAAAACACACCTTCGTCATAGTTTCTTTACAATCGCTTTGAGAACTTCAGCGTGCAGCCTGTCGATGGGCTGATCCGCTTTAAAGACTTTGATACGAGAATTTTTCTTCGCGATCAATCTGTATGCTTGATTTACTTTTCTGTGGAAGGCGGTTCCAGCTCGCTCAAATCGATCCAAATTTCCCCGCGCAGACATTCTTTTGAGGCCAATGAATCCCTCTAAAAGAATCGTGATATCCGGTTTTAGTCCTCCTGTCGCAAACTGATTGAGCGTCGCTACAGTTCGCATGGGTATTCCTCGGCAATAGCCCTGATAGACTGTGCTTGAGTCAGCATAGCGATCTGAAATCACAATAAAGCCTTTCTTTAGAGCCGGAAGAATCGCCGTATCTGTGTGCTCAGCTCGAGCGGCTTCCATTAAAAGAAGCTCCGTTCGGTCTTGCATATCTTCAGTTTTGAGGAGGGTTCGCAATTTTTCGCTGAGTGCAGTGCCGCCGGGTTCTCGAGTGATCAGAACTTTGTGGCCCAACTTTTTGAGACTGGTCGCCAATAATTCTATTTGAGTTGTCTTGCCAGTTGCTTCTCCACCTTCAAAGGTAATAAAGAATCCGCGAGCTTTCATCTTGATACGATAGCGAAGGTCTTTAATTCGTACTACTCATTTTGAAACAAGCTTGTTAGGTTATGCTTATGAAAAATCAATTTGCGTCCAAGGGTCTGTTGGTCAAGTTTATGTCGGTATTTTTACTCAGTGTTGGGGTGGCCGGTTGTGGCCTTCAATCCATTCCTCAGCAGCTTAATGAAGTTGATGCCGCTTGGGCAGAAGTGCTCAATCAGTATCAACGGCGGTCGGATTTGATTCCGAATTTGGTCGAAGTTGTCAAAGGGTATGCGAAACATGAAAAAGATACCCTCGAGGCGGTTGTGCAGGCTCGCGCTCAAGCGACGCAAATGAAAGTCGAATTGAAAGATTTGAATGAAGAAACGATGAAGAAATTTCAAGCTGCGCAGGGCGATCTGAGATCTTCGTTGGCACGATTAATGGTTTCTGTTGAGCAATATCCGGATCTCAAAGCGAATCAGAATTTTCGTGATTTGCAGGTGCAGCTCGAAGGAACTGAAAATCGAATTACGATCGCTCGCCAGAGATATATTGAAGCTGTGAAGATTTTTAACAACTTGGTCACAGTGTTTCCTACGAGCTTGACTAATTCCATTATGTTTCATCATGAGAAAAAGCCTCAGTTTGCTGTTGAAAATGAAAATGAGATGAAAAAACCACCTACTGTGAAATTTTAGTACTAGTGCTGTGGTCCTGGAATAAATTTTTACTTGTCTCTTTTGTATTTCTTTCGCAATCGACGATTTCTATTATTCGTGCAGAAAGGCTTATCCCAGCGCTTTCAGGACCTGTGATAGATGAGGCGGGCCTGCTTAGCACTGAGGAGGTCAATCAACTCGGGAACTTGATCCGAGGCTTGCAGCCTCAGGTGCAGGCTCAAGTGTGGATTTTTTCAGCGCTGGATGGTGAGCCCATCGAGGGATTATCGATCCGTGCCGCCGAGAAGTGGAAACTAGGAACTGAAAAGAATGACAATGGCTTGGTGATTTTGGTCGCCGTGACAGATCGGCGAATGCGGATCGAGGTGGGCCAAGGGTTAGAAGGGGATATCCCAGATGCGTTTGCCGGCCGAGTTATTGACCAGGTTTTGAGGCCGAACTTTAGAAGCAAAAATTATTATGAAGGTCTCGTTAAAGCATTAATGGTTTTGGGTGAGGCTGCTGGAGCCAGTGTTGATAAAAAATCTTTTCCTCAGGGTAATTCTGAAGGGTTGCCTTCATTGCCGATTGGCCTCATCGTCATCCTGTTTTTCTTGTTTGGGCCTTTGATTGGAAGTTTGCTCGTTGCAGTTCTGCGAGCTTCTGGTGTTCCGATTCGTCGAAACAGTGGCCGAGGAACATCCTGGGGCGGTGGAAGTTGGGGCGGCGGCGGTTTCGGTGGAGGAGGCGGAGGCTGGAGTGGTGGTGGCGGTGGGTTTAGCGGCGGCGGCGCCTCAGGTGATTGGTGAAGGATTCAATTCTTATGGGAAGAAAATCATTCTTTGCTGATGTCTTTAGAAATCGTCTTGAAAGCGCCATTTCTGAACTTGAGCGAAAGACATCGGTAGAAATTGTTCCTGTGTTTGAGAGCTCGACGAGTTATTTTTTAAAGTATCCGATTCTCTTTTTCTGGCCTCCTTGCTTTCTGCCGTCTTGGTTACGACCCAAGTCGGTTGCGGGAAGGGCCCGAGATATATTCATTCGACTTGAGCTCTTTAAGACAACGCATAGAAATGCCCTAATGATTTTTATTTCTCAGATCGATAAATCAGTTTATTTGCTCGCGGATGAAATGCTCGAAAAAAAAATCCCTGCCGTAGAATGGGAATCGATGGCTCAAAAACTAGCTCATGATTTTAATGCGGACAAACCAGGGGATAGCTTTTTTGAGGCTTTGGAAACTGTAGCCCCTCGAATAGTGGAGTTATTTCCAAGCGATGAATCAAATGAAAACGAGTTGAGTGATAAACTTGTTGAGTAAATGAACTTGTTAATTAAGTTCAGATTCTAATTGATTTTTTTGAGACTGTAGCGTGTTCATTTGCGTCTCAATTTCTCCACGAAGATTTTCAAATAATGGGTCTGCTCTTTCTCGTTCTAGCAGACTAATACTTTTTCTGAGATATCGAATCTTTGCTTCAACTCGTTTGCGTTCTCCCATGGTGATCATTTTTTGAATTTCATCTACGGATCGAGCTGCATCAGATTGGAGAGTTCCATTCGTTGGATCTCGTGCAACTTGTTCTTGAATGGACTTAATTCTCGCCTTTAGGTTTGCCGCCTCTTGATCGATTCTCTGCTCTTCCACTTTTAGTTCCTGCTTGTTGGCGTTCACCTCGTCCTGATAGATTTTGATCGTGGAGTGATCCTGATTTGATTTTGGAGTTGTCTTTGGTCGTTGGAGTGAGGCCTGAACAGGAGCTTCAACTCGTTTGAAATCGTCGCACGATGTAATGTTGTTCGCTAAACCGCCAGCTCTACAGACCAAGTTGATTGGAAGTGCAAAGGAGATTCCCTGTTCGTTAAGGGATGTGAGTGAATTTATTCCGACAACTTTTAAGTCTTCAGTAATCATGGGGCCGCCGCTGTTTCCTCGATTGATGGCTGCGTCAGTCTGTATGAAAGGAACACCTTCAATCTCTCGACCGACATAACTCACAATTCCGCGGGTGACGGTGAATGACAAGCCGCCTGGATTTCCAATGGTTAAGATATTTTCTCCTGCATAGATTTTATTCGCATCGCCCAACTCGAAGCGGGGAAGATCTCTCGCTTTAATTCGGATAAGTGATGCATCGATTTTTGTGTCTTCAGATATTTTTTCAGCCTCAAATTGCCGACCATCTCGCAGAATGACTCGTGGGGTTTCCATGCCAGAAGTGACATGCGCATTGCTTAAGATATAACCATCCTCTGAGATGATGAATCCAGACCCGAGGGAGTTCTGGTCTCTGATAAAGACAGTTGCATTCAAGATTCTTTCCATTTCTTCAGGGCCCCAGCTAGATTGCTTAATTGCAGTTTTATTATCCGCTGTAGGAGGAAGAAGTTTTGAATCTTTGTCGTCCGATGAAATAGAGTGGTCATTTTTGCCGGCAGTGAGATCTAATTCGATATTTTCGCCGCGGGGATTCGTTCTCACTAAAAATATATAACTGCCACTCAGCATTCCGAGCGCAATAATAAAGTACAGAAACGCAGAAAATGAAAAACCGGATTTGGCGACCGGAGCTTGCTCAAGAACTGTTGAGGGTAAACCTCCTTGCATGATCTTATCCAATTTAAATGTGTCGAACTGTGCACAAATGGCTTCGGCTTGGTTTAGTGTGAGATCCCATGCAAGTGTTGCCGGAATCTTTTGCAGTTCACTACGTGCTGATGAATATATAGATAGAGGCAGATGACGAATGTCGGCTTTGTCGAATGCTTGCCATTCTTTAATAAAACTATGGGCTTCGCGATCGCTTAACTCCTTATTAATTCTTACTGAATAAAGAGTGGCTCGCTGACAGTGGCGGCAGAACCTGGCATCTTTGGAGATTTTCTCGCCACAATAGGGACAGGGAAACATAAGTTTATTCTATCGCTAAATCTTTCATGAGTGTGGCCTCTTAAAATATAAGTAAAATCATGTGATTACGGCTTGTCCGGAGATCTCGGAAATTCCTGTCGGCCGACGGCCGTATTCTTCGCTCTTGAGCCCTTTTAAAGCTTGGTCATCGTTTTTGCATTCTGGTTTTGCATGAAAAATTTTAAATGGAAGTTTGGATGGCCGATTTCATACTGTGCATTTTATCTGATGTCGACGCAGGCTGGATTGAATGCGCAGAGCTCAAATGATGATATTTTAGAGGCCGCTTCGATTGAACTTTCGGGGATTGAAGGCATTGATTTGACTGAAAGCCAGAGTGGGCAGTTGACTCTGAAGGGCGTCATTCTTCGAAAGTCTGATATTAAAAGAGTTCACGAATTCATTGAGAAACATCCTGAAATTAAAGATCGATCTCGAATCGATGATGAGATTAAGGCGTCCGGAACTCGTTCTGCTCCAGCGGCGACGATCTTTTTGGAAGTAGCTTTGATTGAAGTGAAAAAATCTGCGTTTCGAAGTGTTGGAATGAGGACTTCAGATATCTTGGATGTCGAATCCTCGTTTTCGGCCGGGTCTCGAAACCAGTTGCATGTTGGAACAGGAGATCCAGTTCGGGCATTTCTTGATATTGCTCTTCAAAAGGGAGAGGCGAGAATCCATTCAAAGCAATCTCTCGTTGCGGACGAAGGCAAGGTTGGGATGTTTCAAGTTGGAGGGCAATTCCCCATCAAGATTCTAAGTGGGCCAATTTCAAAAGTTGAGTTTATGAATTACGGATTAATTTTGAAATTTAAGGCGCACCTTAAAAATCGGGACAGAGTTCAATTGCAGATCCAGTCTGAAATTTCAGATATCGATATGGGAAGTTTGATTGATGGAATTCCTGTGATGTCAAAAAAAGATCTTAGGACGGAAGTGACTCTCAAAATCGACGAAATGATGGCTATCGGAGGAATAATCAAAGCGTCTCAATCTGATCATCAGGAAGGAGTTCCAGGAATTTCTGAAGTTCCTGTTTTGGGCAGGCTGTTTCGAAGCGAAGATTTTCGAAAACACCGGAGTGAAGCTTATATTTTTGTACATGTGAAGAAAATGGATAAACCATGGCTGCCGAGTCCAGATCTATGAATTTGTGGATTATTATTCATAAGGACGGTTTGATTCGGTTTTCAAGAATTGCCCCGAAACATACCGTTGGTAGTGCTCAGTCAAATCAGATTCGCGTGACAGATCCAGAATTTCCCGCGCTTCATGGGCAATTCGTTGAAGAGAGAGAAGATTTGCTTTACTGCGATTTTGATAGGCGGACTAAGATTAAAGTCTTTTCTGGATATTCCGCAAATTGGTGTGAGCTCTCAGTCTGGATTTCCGATATTGATTCTTATATTGCAGATCATAAAGATATTATTCTCGGTGAGTTGAGAACTTTGTTGAGAAAGTCTCAAACCATCGAAACGATTCTCAGTTGGGTCAAGAGCGATTGGATGAGCGACACCGAATTGCCCGAAGAGCTTGAGGGGTTCATTCGAGCACATCTCAAAGAGCTCGAATGCGAAAGTCCCATCGAGACCTTGCTTGAGGATCCTGAGGTCACCGATATTTTAGTTGAAGGTTACGATCAGATTTGGGTGGAACGCTCCGGAGCTCTGTCGCTCGCTGCGCATAAATTTACGTCGCCATCCTCTTATGCGATTTATATCGAGAATATTCTTACTCAAGCGCATAAATCGATCGATGAAAGTTCTCCGTTTGTGGATTTTATGCTTTCAGGTGGAGCGCGAGCCCATGTGATTGGACCGCCGACGACTCTAGGAGAATATTATCTTTCGATAAGAAAAATTAGATCGAAAACTTGGAGCCTAGATGAACTCTGTGCCAGGCAAATGATCTCTCAAAATTTTCTTCTTGAGATGAGGAGAGCAATCTTCAATCGACAGAATATTCTCGTCTCCGGGGCGACGGGCAGCGGAAAGACGACTTTGCTGAAGGCAATCATTAATGAAATTCCTGCTGAAGAGCGATTGATTGTGATTGAGGACTCTGTCGAGCTAAAAATGAAGAGATCCAATGCCTCGTTTATGTATACTCGTCAGGACTCACGAGGTCTTTTTCCTCCAATTACGATTCGAGATTTAGTGAAACAGTCCCTTCGTATGCGTCCTGATCGAATCATTATCGGTGAAGTGCGCGGAGAAGAAGCGATGGATCTCTTGCACGCAATGAACACAGGGCATCGGGGCTGCTTCGCAAGCATTCATGCGAATTCAACGCGTGATGCACTGTCCCGCCTTCAGGGCCTCGTTCGAATGTCGTCGGCATCCTTGAGTGAAACGCTTGTGCAGGAATGGATCGGCAAAAATATTCATTTTCTTATCCATTGTGGTCGATCGTTGGGCGGTGAACGGCGAGTCATGGAATCCGCTTGGGTTCGAGGATTGGATGGTTCTCGCGTTTTATTAGAGGTCAACGGCCATGGCTCATGAGCTCAGAGACTGTGATCTCACTCGGATTTCATGGTATCTTGTGACGTCGTTGAGAGCCGGCCGGGATTGGTTCGGTTCGCTCGAGATGATCTCGTTGCGGGATCCAGAACCCAGGGTCAGATATTATTTTTCAGAATTTATCAAGACCTCCAAAATTGAAGGCGTTGAATCTGCTATTCGAAGATTTATTCGGCAAGCCGACTCAACATTGGTTCGTCTTTTTTTACATGTCCTCTTGCAGTCTCAAAGGGGCTCAATTCAGTTGTCAAAAATGTTGGAGCAATTTGGTAATCTCGCTTATCGAACTGGTCAATTGAAAAGAAAACATCAGGAGCTCCAATTTACGCCTAGATTTCAAATGTGGGGGACTCTGACGGTTACTTGTTTTCTCGTTTTTATAGTCCCATTGATATCTCCGATACATATGCCGACGTTTTTGTCGCAGGGCCGTAGCGATCTATTCTTTGCCGGTGTGTCTTTGATTGTGATGGGATTCATACTCATGGAGTGGTTATCATGGAAGACTCGGCGATATTTTGAGCCGATGATTCAGATGACTTTTTTTTTCTCGTTTCTGGGTTTTTTTGTCGAATCTGGTTTGGATCTGGTGACAAGCTGGAAGTCTTCACTTGAAATGATTTCTTTCCCCTCGGATCTTAGAAGAAAATTGGAGCGCCCCGATCTTAACGCTGATGGAATGGCTCAATTCTTGAAAACCTTAGCTGTCACTTTGAAAGAGCCCTGGCCGTCCATTTTGACGGGCCTTGTTTGGGTATCGGAGACAGGATTAGGCGTGGCAGATTTTCTGAAATGGACTAGTCAGCGAGAATCGGAACGATGGGAACAGGTCTGGGAAAATCAAATTAAAAATTCATCCGCCTTTTCAATTATTCCACTGCTTCTATTTATTTTCCCGGGAGCCATGTTTCTCATGATAGGGCCGCAGCTTTTGGAGATTCAATGAAGTTTCTGAAGATCAATCGAATTCGTGTATGGAATCCACATACCGCAAGGGTTAGCGAGCGTTGGTTCTGGAAATCGGAGGCGCTGATAGGTTCCGATCGAAAATGTGGAGTCCGAATCCGGGAGCTTCAGGGCCTCATGGCTCGCATCGACTTTGGCCAAAAAGAGATCATCTATATAAATAGTGGAAAGATTGAGAAATTGAAGGTGGGAGAGCTTTTTCAAATCGAGGCATACGTATTTCAATGGTCTGAATTAGATCTTTCTAGGGCAATGACTTTTGGTACTCTTGTTTCTATTGCTTCAATAATCATTTTTTTAATTCTACTTTTTGTGTGGAAATCACACCGTGCTGAGCAATGCAGCCACGATGCATTTCAACGGACACATGGACCATGGAAAAAAAGTTCGCCGATTACAGGGCAATTATTCGAAAGACGTATTGATTTCAGAAAGGCACTCGACGAAAAATCATGGCTAAAGGCACTTGCAGAGTTAAACTCGATACGTGAAATGACTTATTCTCAGGAGCTTCCAAAAACTTGTTTGCCGGCCACTGCTTTTGAAAAGTTAGAATTGGAGTTCGCTGAGGGAATCATTCGCGACTACCTTTCAAAAAATGAACTTGAGCGCGCCGCCAATGAGTTGAAAAAAATCGGCCATTTGAGTGGCGCAGATGGTTGGAATCGATTGCAAAAGATAGTTTTAAAAAACGCTCGCAGCGTTTATCTGAAAGGTTATCGTATGGACGATGAAGTTTCAGAAGATGCGCAAGGGCTTATGGACAGCGCCGAGTCTGTTTGCCTTGCGCTTTCTCTTAGTTCTCGTTGTTTTTTGCAACAAACATCGCATCAAAAAGTTCCATCACTCGAGAGACAGTCTCTGGAGTGACATGACGCTCGTCTGGTTCCCAAGCATTCTTTGAACAGTTCATCACAAGTTCGTAGCTGGGAAGATAGTAGACGCCAGTATTTTTTCGGACGACTTCCTCGGCTGCGACTCGTAGCACAGCTTTCGAATGACCGTTCGCAGTGATCACATGACATTCGTCCGCTCGACCTGTTGCAAGAAACGGAATCGGAGACACCGTTAGTATTAATTTGAAATCAGGATTGTATCGCCGAACCGTGTGCAGGAAGGCCTCGATGTTTTCAATATTTTCCTGAACCGTGAGCGTTCGATGTTTCAGAATAGCGCTGAGGCCCGAAGAGTGGGGATTTCTAGAGATCACAGCCTCATCGTTGGCGAGTTGCCAGCATTCGTTAAGGCCTAGGGTCAGTACGAATACCTTGCAATTCATGAGCGCTCGCTTTGAGGCTTCGAGATGTCGCTTATAGTCTTTCTCGAAGGCTTCTTGTGAGAGAAAGAATAGGTTTTCGCGAAACGGATCAACATAGAAAGTGGTTCCGTCAGCTTGTTGTTGCACGAGCAATTTTGGAAGTGGTTTTATTCCAAATGAGTGTTCAGCTATTTGTCTGAAACTTGGGGTATTGAAGAGAATGCCCCATGCACTAGAAAATTTTTCATATTCTGTTTCGTCGCCATCGCAGAAGATTCCTTCATCTGGACGATGAGATCTCTCTGTAACGACATAGTTGAATCCTCGCCTTTGTAGATTGTAAGCAATTTCGAATGCGAAACAACTTCCAGCTGATCCAATGGGCGTTTCTTTGTTTACGATTCCATGATTTTTTACGAGAGGCAGAGTTTCGTAGATGGATTTTCCATCTGGTCGAGTTGGATTTGGCCAAAAAATCGCATCTGGATTGTCCTTTCCAGTTTTTAGATAGGCCGTCATGGAGTGTTTGGCATTTTTTTCGTAGTGTTGGAGATCCAAGATAGCTTGATGTGTTTGGAGGCTGTTTAATGGAAGTTCAAACTGGGCAGGACTCCGTAGCGCTTCGTGCATGATTCTTCTGAGATCAAACATTGAAGTGATGGGCTCTTTCACTTTTCCTAACCACTTACAGATCTCATTTTTGAAATCTCGCTCACTCCAAATCATTTTTGCGTAGAACTGGGCCATTTTAATATGAGTCCAGTTTTCAACTTGATTCAGAACGACGGTATCATCATTCATCTGAATTGGACTCTCCACCAAGGTGGTCGCTGGTTGTGACTTGTCGAATGAGTAAAAAAGTCGAAATACATGTTTGTAGGGGAGCTTCGAAAGTCTGGACTGATCATTTTCAGGCAATTGAGAAATAGGTAGAGATTGAATGGTCTGTTGAAAAAATGGCGAAATTCCAAAAGTGATTTGGAGGATCAGCCTGTTTCTGTTCTTGGGCAAGAGGCCTTTGTGAATTCCGCGCGTATCGACCATGAACCTGCTTCCAGATGTTCCTGTGAAATAGGCTGGGTCGGTCTGAAAATATTTCTGTACGTCTTCGTCTGACTTACGAAGAGAGCTGATATAAAATTTGTCGAAACGCTCGATTTCGCCGGCAAATTTTTCTCTGGTTTCGACAACTTTGTCAAAGTGATGAGTGCCTGGTACGTATACATGCGGCCCAGAATCCATATCAACATCCGTGAGATACAAGAATAGCTTGCAGAATTTGTAATCGTCATAGTCATAGTGATAGAACTGAGCATGCTTCGGCGCTTCTCTGCCGGCAATCGACCACCACGCGGCAGTGACGATCACTGTCGGAATTGTTCCTAAGTATCTTTCGGCGATTGCCAACACTTCTGGGTCTGTCGCGATATCCAGAAAATGAGGGCATTTTAAAATCGTATCAACAGGAAATTCCGCGACATTGGCGTGGTTAAAATCCTTTAGATCGATCAATTCATTATTTTCACCGAGAACTTTCTGCTGAGAAAAATATTCTCTCATGGTTGTGGCGATCTTTGGATCAATGCCAGGAAGATAGGTGAACCCTCGGCCGTCAATATCTTCACAGTATTTTCTGACATTCGGATCAAAGAGTTTTTCGAAGGACGGCAAACCTAATTGATTATGGTTATACTGATCGATCGCCTTGATCATCAGTTTCGCTAGGCCCGGCTGCGTGAAGCAGGCCATCGAGGCGTGATAGTGCCGCTCTCGTGCATATTGAACATCGTGAAGTTTTTGAGAGTCGATGTTCAATACTTTTAATAGCGGGCTGAATTGATCTTTGCCTTCAATGAAATTTTGAAATCCGTTGTACCACTGACTGGTTTGTTCGAGATGATTCATGACTGTCCTCTACTGTTGGTATTTGTAACTCACCTCCTATTCTAACATCCGTGGATTTTTGCTGCTGAGAATCAAACGGTGAGGATTTGCGCTCGGCGTCAGCAGATTTATTATTTAGGCGAAGCCCCATTGGGTTTAGATGCTAAAATTAGAGCATGCAAAAAGATCAAACGAACACAAATCTACCTGAACTAGAAAATGTATTTCTTACCGAGGAAGATGTGCAAGAGATCAGCAATATGATTTCGCAGGACCAGTCACTCTTGCTGCAGATCGAGCAAGTGAGAGGTCTGCTTGCAAATTCGAGATTGAAGAAATTATCTGAAAAAGATATTCGAACACTCAGAGATCACGATAAATCAGTGATCACAAACGCCATAGAACACAATATGGATGGCCTTGTTCGAGGTATGGCCTTGAGCCGTCCAGAATTACTGATTGGTCCGTTGTTTAGTCTCGATTTAGTCAGAACACGAGTTCGTTCATTAAAATTTTTGTCAGTTGGGCCAAGAAGCGAAGCAGAATTATTCGGCTTGATGGCGAGGGGCGTTCCCGTGACACACCTGAGGGGGCTGGATCTCATCTCCTATTCGCCCTATGTAGATCTTGGTGATATGCATCACATGCCGTATCCAGATAAGAGCTTTGATGTGATTATTCTCGGATGGGTTTTGGCCTATAGCAAGGATCATAAAAAGGTGAGAGAAGAAGTTTTAAGAGTTGCAAAACCTGGAGCTATCCTTGCAATCGGTTGTGAATATCATCCCATGTCTACGGAACAGCTGAGACAAATGGGGGGGCACCTGCAAGGGGATTATCCGCGATTCTATCATACTGATGATATTTTTAAGATCTTTGAGGGTCACATAGACACGGTCTTCTTTAAACACGACATCCTTCCGGAGATGAGGGGCCGTGTGGGATCTGTGATGACGGTTTTTCGCTTAAAGCAAGATGCTCGGCTCGAGAGTTAATTCTTAGAGGCCGAAAAACTGACAGGCTTGATCGATAAGCTTTTCGAGTCGGGTCTTGTACGTATGATCTGCCTTAACTCGCAGATGTCCTCGTTCTATCATCTCGCGTCTAAGGCGATCGTTTTTTAGAAAGAAGTTAATTTTGTCTTCTAGTTCTTCCTGAGATCCGTAGGTTGCGATTTCATCCTCTTGGAACAGTTCTTCAAGTTCTTCACGATAGTCTGTAAGCGGAAATCCATGTGCCGCAAGAATATTGTAGGGCCTCTCATGAACACCGGTAGAAAAATGGTACTTTGTGAAGTGAAGGTTGATTTTAGATCCTGCGTAACAGGCAACAAGTTCATCCTCACTGAGGCTTCGTGTGTCGTGAATATAGTCACATAGGGAGTTTCTCCAAAGCTCTGATCCATAAACCCGAATATCAAACTTACGAAGATCGTTCAGCAGATTTGTGAGACGCATCCACGAATAAAATGAATTAAGCCGGCCACGGTCAATAGACAGATTTCCAGCTGTATCCGTAGATACCTGCTCACCAATCGTTTGAATCAGTCTCGATAGACCAGATCGAAATTCTTTTGGCGTGCGAAAATCTGAATTAAAAAATTTGACCATTTCATCTGTAAACAAAGCTTGGTGATCTGTTTCTACAAAATCATAAAGTGATTGGGCATACCCCTCACCCAAGGCGCTTGCGAAATTTTGATGCGTGTCGGGAGGGGATTCGAGTTCGATAATTTGACTGCCAACAAATGTTATATCCAAATCGAATTTCGTCTTCAGTTGCTCGAAGCTGGGGCTTCGCCGGAGATGGAAAAAATGTTCGCCTGCTGCGATGGGTAAATGAACGAATGGCAGGCCTCGCTGGCTGAAGAATGAACGATCACTTGCTTCGACCGACATGAAGAGAGTGCTCTGAGGGTAGGGAGGAGATTGCCAAAGCTTGAGCAAGAAAGGCGGGTCGTTGAATTCAACCGTGTCGTGATACCAGACAACGAAACGATGTTTTTGATTTTGAAAAAAATCCTTATAGGTTTGCTCGTTAGTTTGTGGCGAATTGATTAGGTAAAAATTTCGGCTAAGGCAAAAATCTGGCTGGATCTGGTCCAGAGCATCTATCAATTCTTGAAAGCTATTGAGTTTATAGCCCAGAATTTCGATCACTTCGTGGCCATTTTGAGTGATTCCCACTTTTATCGATCTAGACCATCGTTCTCCAAAGTCGAGAAACGCGATTCTAAGCTTTCGAGACATCAAATGATTTTCATCCTTTTTGAATCAGAATGGGAGCTCAATTTTCTGAATATTCGTAGAGATATCCAAATTGCTGCGAAGTGTTTAGTCGGAGGCCGTGTAGAATGGAAACTATGCGTGTATTGGTCGTTTCAATGGGTGATCCCATTATGACTTTTGTTCATTCGGGGTTTTTAAAGGCTGGTGCAGAATCTCATATCATTGACGCAAGCGTCTTAACTTTGGCGGATGTCTCTGGGGCGATTGATTCTTTTAAGCCAGATTTTTGTTTGATAAATAACTTCGATATTTTTTCTGTTCATCCGGAAGGAGATTTTTTTGAGGATCTCTTTCGATCAAAGTCGCTCCCTGTTCTGTCATGGTATTTTGAATCTCCGGAGCTAGCTGGAAAAGTAAAATTGCTGATGCGTTGGCTTCGCGGGCCTTTTCCAAGTGGCATTAGCTTCATGGTGACTGATTCGCATTTTACCGATTTTTTTAAGGCGAGGGGAAGCCAGGCCTTTCATTTGCCTCTGGCAGTTGATGAGGCAATTTTGAATCGCAAATTTAATGACGATGTTCTTCAGTCACGGTTGACGGATGCCGATAGTGTACTGTTTTCTGGTTCAGCTTTATTGCCGGAGGGCAATTACAAGACTGAAGAAGATAGGCTCAATACGTTTGTTGGATTTGCCTCGATGGAGTTTCAGCATTTGATTGGTCGGCAATTTTCTTCCGAGTATGAGGCGATGTTCAAAGAGGGGTTAAGAGAGATCTTCAATCACTGGACCGATATGGGATTGAACTTTCGGAACAAACGCAGTGAGATTGTGAAAGCGATTATGGCGCTTCTTCCTGAGGGGGGAGCCCGAGATGCGCTGACTGTCTATCAGTCAAGAATTGATGTTCTGTTTTCGTTTTTTCAGTTGGGAAATACATTGGAATACGTGTCGAGTCGTCTGCCTTTGCAATTGCATGGTTCAGATGAGTGGTCTCGATTTAATATTCGAACTTTGACTCCTGCGAAAAGACTGACGAATGACGAACTCTATTCTTGTTTCAGCAAGAGTTTTGCCGTTCTCTGTCACACGAAGCATTGCTTTGTTCGATTCGTGCATGAGCGAGTATTAATGACTTACGCGACAGGAGGCTTTCCCATCACCGATCATCGCGAGGATCTGTGGACGATATTTAAGCCTGGTGGCGTGGCAACATATTCAGATGTTCGAGAAATCCCCGAAATTTTTTCGTTCTATCAAAGACATGTGGACTCTCGGCAAAAGATGATTGCAAGTGCTAGAGAGATCATCAGTTCAGCTCACACCTATGACCATCGCGCCCAGTCGATTCTAGAGATTGCGCGCAAGCTTCAGTTTAAAACACGTCATGTTCGTTCAGAAAATAGCGGCAAATCTACTTTTCGAGACTTGTGAAGATGCTTGTACGCGCTATCGGTCGCTAGCCTTCCTCGAGGTGTTCGCGCAATGAAGGCTTCCTGAAGCAGAAACGGCTCGCAGAGTTCTTCGATGGTATCTCTTTCTTCCTGAAGACAAGCTCCGAGGGTTTCAATCCCCACGGGGCCGCCGTCAAATTGGTCAATAATCACATTTAGAAGCCGTCGATCGAGAGTGTCGAGGCCTCGTTGATCGACGTCGAGTCGAGAGAGAGCGTAATCAGCAGATTTTTTTGTAATTGTTTTTTCATCTGCAGCAATCGCAAAATCTCTCACCCGTCGTAAAAGACGATTTGCAATTCGAGGAGTTTTTCGTGAACGACGTGCAATTTCGAGAGATCCCTCAAGATCAATATTGATTCTGAGAATCTGCGCTGAACGGCGAACAATTGTCGCGAGTTGGTCGTCGGTATAGAATTCAAGATGCAGCGGAATTCCAAATCGTGAACGGAGAGGCGACGAGAGCAGTCCGCTTCTTGTGGTGGCTGCTACAAGAGTGAATCGTGGCAAATCGAGCCGAAGAGATCTTGCGGCTGGACCATCTCCGATCATCAGGTCGAGTTTAAAATCTTCCATTGCAGAATAGAGAATTTCTTCCACTGTTTTTGGAATTCGATGAATTTCATCGATAAACAAAATATCATGAGGTTCCAGTTGGGAAAGAAGAGCAGCAAGGTCTCCAGCTTTTTCTATAGACGGACCAGATGTGACCTTGAAATTCACTCGCATTTCTTTCGCCATAATGGAGGCGAGTGTTGTTTTTCCGAGACCGGGAGGTCCTGAGAGCAAGACGTGATCAAGCGCTTCTCCCTGTTTTTGAGCGGCCCCCATAAAGATCCGGAGATTGTCTTTGAGTCGCTCTTGTCCAATAAACTCATTTAAACTCTGTGGGCGCAAAGTGACGAGGTCATCAGCTTCTTGAGGCGAGATCAGACGCGGAGCGTTTTGCAAAACTTGATTAGTTTCTTCGAGTATCAAGACAGTCTCCTTTGCGCGAGTTCTTTAAGGGATTGTTTTACAAGCACCTCAAGTGGAGTTTGTGGATCGGCATCCGGCAGGTTTTTAAGCGCCCATTGAACTTCGGTTCGTTGATATCCAAGATTCGTGAGAACGCTTTCTAATTCTCGCGATCGATCGGGCGGCGTCAGTGTTTGACCTTGAGGCTGTTCGAACGTCAGTTCCTTTAGCCTGTCTGCCAGTTCGATGCAGATTCTCTCGGCGGTTTTTTTTCCGATTCCCGGAATCAGTTGCAGCCTTTTAATATCTTTTGCAACGACAGTTTTCTGCAAATCCGAAAATGAAATTCCAGAGAGAATTGAAAGTGCCAGCTTCGGACCAATGCCGCTTACTCGAATCAGCTCTCTAAATAGACTTCGTTCATCAGATGTTAAAAAACCGAACAGGTGAAACTGGTCTTCTCGAATATGAGAATGAATAAATAGAGATGCATGAGCTTCCAACTTTTCCGCGGTTTGCGGTGTATGCGACACCTCGTAGCCAACACCTTGGCAGTCAATGACGGAAAGATAGGGAGTCTTATGAAGAAGTTTTCCAGCGAGATGTCCGATCACGATTTAATTTCCCCTTAAAGAAATAAGTTTGAGCATGTGTAAGGCCAATAGCAAGTGCATCTGACTCATCACTGTACTTAAATTTAAAAGATAATGGTAACTTCAACAACAGCTTTACCATTTTCTCGATTTGATCTTTCGACCCTCTGCCACTCCCCGCGACACTTTTTTTAACTTCTGCCGGTGTATATTCAAGAATTGGAAGCTGGCTGGCGGCGGCGCAACTGATCAATACGCCTCGAGCGTGCCCGAGCTTGAGGGCTGATTGTGCATTTTTTGAAAAGAAGAGGGATTCGATCGCCAAGCTATCGGGCTTGTATTTTTTTATGAGCTCTTCAAAATCGAGTCGAAGAGATAACAATCTTGTTGCGAAAGGGGCTTCCACCGGCGTCAGCATTACTCCGCTGCTCACATAAGAAATTTTGGGTCCATGGATATCTAAAATTCCAAAACCTGTTCGTATCGATCCAGGGTCCAGTGCAATGAGTCGGGTTGCGTTTGCGGAAGCCATCGATTCAGAATTAACAACGAGAGTTAAAGAGAGCCAGCTTTGATTTGCTTTCCATTGATGAAGACTTTGGGTAATAAGTTCACCGTGGGAACGAGATCAGGGTTTTTTCTGGTTTTATTGATGACAGGATGCGTGGCCGTATCCGCGTGCAAAAAGGTCGTGCCAAGTGTGCCGAGTGAAACTCAGCTCTCAGATTCGATTGAGAGAGTCCATCGTGTGAAAGTTCAGCATATTCTCGTCGCATTTGAAGGGTCTTTATCAGGAAAGACAATTAAAAGAAGTCAAGTAGAGGCTGAAAAATTGGCGAATGAAGTATTGACCAAGGCAAAAACGGGCGCAGAATTCGAGCTCTTGGTAAAAGAATTTAGTGACGATCGAAGTCCTGGAATTTATTCTCTGGCGGATGAAGGCATCGCACTTTTGGGAGATGAAATACCCAGAAGTCAGATGGCTCTAGGATTTGGTGACATGAGCTTTTCGCTGAAGGTAAATGAAATTGGTTTTTTGCCTTACGAGAAGACGAAGTCCCCTTTTGGTTTTCATATCATCAAAAGGTTAGAGTAGGTTTTTAAAGGAGACGATAAAGATGATTCGAAGATTTACCCCCATTTTATTTGTTGCTGCGGCTCTGGCGATTGCTGGCTGTAAGAAAAAGGCCGAGGTTGATGAAATTCGAGTGGGCGAGTTTGGCTCGATGACCGGGAATGAGGCAACCTTCGGGCTTTCTACTCACAATGGCATCGCGATGGTGATTGATGATGTCAATGCGGCCGGCGGTATTAACGGCAAAAAACTTCGGTTGATTTCATTGGATGATGAAGGAAAGCCGGAGGTGGCCGTCAATGTTGTGACTCGTTTGGTGACTCAAGACAAAGTTCACGTTGTACTGGGTGAAGTGGCCAGCTCGAGATCGTTGGCAGCGGCCCCCGTTGCGCAGCGCTACCAAATTCCTATGATTTCTCCGTCGTCAACAAATCCGAAAGTGACCGAAGTCGGCGATTATATATTTAGGGTGTGTTTTACGGATCCGTTTCAAGGCCTAGTGATTGCTAAATTTGCAGCTGGCGATTTAAAGGCAAAAACAGCCGCCCTCCTCATTGATTCGAAGAGTGACTATTCGATGGGACTTGGTGAATTTTTTAAGACAACATTTTTAGCTCAAGGCGGTCAGATTGTGATTGAGCAAAAATATGTTGGAGGAGATATGGATTTCAAGGCTCAGCTGACGAGTATTAAGGGCAAGAAGCCTGATATCGTGGTCGTACCTGGATATTATACCGAGGTAGGTTTGATTTTGAAGCAGGGTCGCGAGTTAGGTCTCAATATGCCGTTCATGGGTGGAGATGGTTGGGATTCTCCAAAGCTATTTGAGATTGCCGGTTCTTCTGTGAATGGAAATTATATTTCAAATCACTACAGTGTAGATGACCAGGATCCGAAGGTTCAGGACTTTATTTCTCGTTATAAAGCTCGATTCAATTCAGTTCCAGATGGATTAGCCGCGATGGGTTATGACGCTGCTTTAGTTTTGGTGGATGCACTGAAGAGGACCAAATCACTTTCTGGCGGCGATCTGAGGGATGCGATCAAGGCGACGGTTAAATTTCCTGGAGTGACGGGCGTTATTACAATTGATGAACAGCGAAACGCATCGAAACCAGCCGTGATGCTTAAGATTGACAGCGGAACATTTAAGTTTGCGAAGAGAGTCGAGCCTTGATCGGCTGATATGGCTGAATTTATTCAACACCTGATCAATGGAATATCTCTTGGCAGCATTTATGCTTTGATCGCCATTGGGTATTCGATGGTCTACGGAATTTTGCAGTTGATCAATTTTGCGCATGGCGAGGTTGTGATGCTGAGCTCGGTGTTTGGATTTTACTTGGCCCCGATTGTCAGCAATCCGTTTAATCCGTCATCAAAGCTGTTCATTGTGGTCTTGCTCCTTTCAATGGCGCTTTGTGGTGTTGTGGGATTTTTGATCGAAAGGTTAGCTTATCGACCATTGCGTGGGCAGCCCCGGATTAATTGTTTGATTACGGCAATTGGTGTTTCTCTTTTTATTCAATATTTCACTCAACTAGATTTCGTGTTTGGGGCGATCCCCCAAAGTTATCCAGAAATGATTGAGCGAAAAATTTTATTCTCAATTGCAGGGATCGAAGTATCAAATTTGCAGGTTGTCGTTTTGACTCTCTCATTCTTTTTGATGCTGGTTCTTGAATGGATCGTTTTTAAAACAAAAATGGGCAAGGCGATGCGAGCTGTTTCTGAAAGTCCTGAGATAGCCGGTTTGTTGGGTCTTCCGGTAAATAAAATTATTTCGTTCACATTTATCCTTGGCAGCGTTCTTGCTGCTGCCGCTGGCACATTGGTGTCGTCTATGTATCCCAAGGTAGAGCCATTGATGGGATCTCTACTTGGTCTCAAGGCGTTTGTAGCTGCGGTGTTGGGAGGCATTGGAAGTATCTCGGGTGCTGTTCTGGGTGGATTAGTCATGGGATTGGCGGAAGAAATGACAGTTGGTTATCTCTCGAGCTCATTTAGAGATGCGATTGCATTTGCGATTTTGATTTTAGTCTTGTTAGTCAAGCCATCCGGGCTTTTAGGAAAGAGTCGAATCGAAAAGGTTTAATCATGAGCCGCGAAAAATCGACAACCTATCGAGATTTTGCCCTGATCATAGGGATCGTCGGGGTATTGGGATATCTTTTGTCAGAGTTCTTGGCGCCCTATCCGCAGACCGTCGCGGCGATGTGCGGAATCAATATCATTCTGGCCGTGAGTTTAAATTTGGTAAACGGTCTGACCGGACAGTTTTCAATGGGACATGCGGGTTTCATGGCGGCCGGTGCTTATACCTCAGCAACATTGAGCGTACTCGTTCTTCCTTTGCTTGGAATTTCTGCGGATGGCTTTCTGCACTACTTCCTATTTCTCGGGATTATCGTTTTATCTGGGGCGGTTTCTGCGCTAGTGGGCGCTTGCGTTGGCATTCCTTCTCTTCGGCTGAAGGGTGACTACTTAGCGATCGTCACTCTTGGTTTTGGAGAGATCATCCGCACCTTTATTTTGAATATTGAAACAATTGGTGGAGCTCGCGGATTTATTGGCATTCCGCAATGGAGCAATCTCTATTGGATTTTTGGTACTGCGATTTTTTCCGTCGTTTTAATTCAGCGTTTGATTAGTAGCATTCCGGGAAAGCAGTTCATGGCAGTGAGAGATGATGAGACAGCCGCGACGGCAATGGGCTTGTCGACGACCAAAATAAAAGTTCGGGCTTTTGTGATCGCGTCGTTCTTTGCGGGTGTCGCAGGAGCATTATTCGCTCATCAATATGCCTATCTCAATCCTTCCACGTTTAATTTTAACTATAGTTTTCAGATCATTACGATGGTGGTTCTTGGGGGAATGGGAAGTATGAGTGGCAGTATCACGGCCGCCATCTTTTTAACGGCTATGCTTGAACTCTTGCGTCCACTCCAAGATCTCACTCGAATTGATCTTCGAATGGTAATTTATGCCTTGATTCTGATTGTCCTGATGCTCACAAGGCCTCAGGGAATTTTTGGGCGCAAAGAACTCTGGCAGTATTTGCGATTTAAGAAGGATAAGTCCCATGCTTGATGTGCAAAATGTGTGCATTGAGTTTGGCGGCTTGAAGGCCGTTGAGAAGGTCTGCTTGAAAGTGGCTCAGAATGAGCTCGTTGGACTTATCGGACCAAATGGAGCTGGTAAGACGACTCTCTTTAATCTGATTACTTCTATTTATAAGCCGACGGGTGGTTCAATTTCGATTGATGGAAAATTGACCGGCGACTTGAGGCCCTTCGACGTCACTAACCTATGCAAGGCAGCGAGGACTTTTCAGAATATTCGGTTGTTTAAGGACCTTTCAGTTTTAGACAATGTGCTCGTCGCATCGCATCTGAAAGTCAGCTATGGCCTTTTGTCAGTCTTGTTTCGAAGTCAGAAATTTTTGGACGCTGAGGCTGCCATCAAGGAACAAGCCATGGAGCTTTTGAAAATTTTTAGTTTGGATTCAAAGTCAGATGAGCTCGCAAAGAACTTGCCCTACGGCGATCAACGGAGACTTGAAATTGTGCGAGCTCTTGCCACGCAGCCTAAGATTTTATTTTTGGACGAACCTGCCGCTGGCATGAACGAATCTGAAACTCTTCAGTTGCTGGAACTGATCAAATTTGTGCGAGATCGATTTAAGGTCGGCATTCTGGTGATCGAACATGATATGAAATTCATCATGGGACTTTGCGAGCGAATTTACGTTCTTGACCATGGGCAGTTGATTGGAACGGGCACACCCGCCGAGGTCCGACAGAATCCGAAAGTGATCCGAGCCTATTTGGGTGAGGAAACTCAGGTATGAGCGCAATTCTTGACGTGAGAGATCTGAGAGTTTCATACGGCGCTGTTGAGGCTTTGCGAGGCATTTCGCTTGTTGTCAATGAAGGCGAAATCGTGACGCTTCTGGGTGCCAACGGCGCGGGAAAATCCAGTTTGCTGAGAGCCATCATGAGTTGTGTTCCTTATCGGGGCGATATTTTTTACCAGGGAGCTTCAATCAAACACTTGAAGACAAATCGTCTTGTGCGAAAGGGGATTGCGCTGGTTCCGGAGGGCCGCGGAATTTTGGGCTCTCTGACTGTTCTTGAAAACCTAGAGATGGGCGCCTTTCATCGAGGCGAGTGGCGCTCAGAGTTGGATAGCCTCTTTCAATTATTTCCGATTCTAAAAGACAGACTGAAACAGTTAGCCGGTACCTTATCGGGCGGCGAGCAACAAATGTTAGCGCTCGCGCGTGCTTTACTGTCAAAACCAAGAATTTTGCTGTTAGATGAGCCATCGCTGGGTTTGGCACCTAAGATGATTCAACAGGTTTTTAGCCTGGTAAAACAGATCCAGTCAGAGAATATTACGATTTTGCTGATCGAACAAAACGCTCATATGGCTCTGAAAATTGCCAGTCGAGCGTATATCTTAGAAACGGGGTCTATTGCAGCGCAGGGCACCGCGGCTGAAATCGAAAAAAACGATGATTTACGTAAGGCGTATCTGGGCGGTTAAAGGCTTTCTATCTTAGAAATCTTTGCAGTGTCGCTGATTGCATCTGCGCGACATTTTTCCTATTTTGTCAGGCATGTCAGAGAAAGTGAATGACTTTAGTATTTACGTTGCGACTGTGAATGGGTCTGGATCGCAGTCTTCCAATAATATCTTGATGCGATCAATCTTTAGGATGGGAATTCCAGTGAGTGGAAAGAATCTGTTTCCATCCAATATTCAGGGTTTGCCCACTTGGTTTACCATTCGAGTGTCGGCTGACGGATGGACGGGTCGTCGCGTAGAGACAGAAATTTTAGTCTGCATGAATGATCAGACCTATGTTGAAGATATCAAGGGAGTTCCTGCAAACGCGGTGGTTATTCACCATGATCATATGAACGCTTTGGCGGTTCGCAAAGATATTCAATCAATTCCGATTCCATTTTCAAAAATTATTGCAGAGGCCTGTCCTGATCCGCGTTTGAGAAAGCTTGCAGTCAACATGGTTTATGTGGGGTTGTTGGCCGAGTTTTTGGGAATTACAGATGAAGCGCTTGAACTTGCCATGGCGCAACAGTTTAAAGGCAAAGCCAAAGCAATCGACTTGAATCGCGCAGCGATGAAAGCTGGCCGGAAGTATGCGCAAGAGAATTTTGGATCAGTGAAGTTTCCATTCAAAGTGGCTCCTCTGGCGAAAACTCAGGGAAAGATTTTGATTGAAGGAAATGCAGCATGTGCGTTGGGCGCAGTGTTTGGAGGTTGCACAGTTTTCAGCTGGTATCCAATTACTCCTTCCTCGAGCGTGGTCGATTATTTTTCGGAGTACGCAGAAAAATATCGAGTTGATCCAGTCACGGGTAAGCGAAATTTTTCTGTAGTTCAAGCCGAGGATGAGCTGGCCGCCCTAGGAATGGTTTTGGGAGCTTCATGGGCGGGAAGCCGTGCGGCAACGGCAACATCCGGACCGGGAATTTCATTGATGGCAGAGTTCACTGGCTTTGCCTATTTTGCTGAAGTGCCAGCGGTCGTGATCGATGTTCAACGAATTGGCCCAAGTACCGGCTTGCCCACAAGAACCAGTCAGGGCGATGTTTTATTTGCAGCGACTTTAAGCCATGGTGATACGAAACAGATTTGCTTGTATCCTGGTACTGTTCAGGAATGTTTTGAGTTTGCGGGCCAAGCTTTCGATCTCGCCGAGAAATTTCAGACACCAGTGTTTATTCTGTCTGACTTGGATTTAGGCATGAATTTTTATATGTCAGATCCATTTCCGTATCCCTCAAAAGTATTGGAGCGTGGCAAGGTGTTGTCTGACAAAGACGCCGACAAATTAGCGACCTTTGCGAGATACGCTGATGTCGATGGCGATGGAATTGGTTATCGAACTCTTCCAGGAATTCAGGACCGTCGCGGTGTGTTTTTTACTCGTGGTAGCGGACACAATGCTAAGGCTGCCTATACGGAGAGTGGTAAAGATTATGTTGAAGTCATGAATAGGCTTCTCAAGAAATGGGATACAGCTAAAAAATTTGTGCCCGCGCCCATTCTCACAGGTTCTGGGAAAGCATCTGTTGGGATCATTGCGTACGGATCGTCTCATGAGCCAGTTTGTGAAGCTCTTCACTTGCTAAAATCAGAGTCGAAGATTGACGTCGATTATTTGCGTATTCGCGCGTATCCATTTTCGGCGGAGGTGAAGAAATTTCTGGAGTCACATGAGATTGTTTATGTGATTGAACAGAATCGAGACGCGCAGCTTGCATCACTTCTGCGTATAGAGAAAGAATTGCTGCCCGTCGCTCACAAGATCGAGAGCATTCTTCATTACGATGGACTTCCCATACATGGGCGATTTATTTCAGATGCGATTATTGCGGCAGAACAGAAAGAGGTTTTATGTCGACGCCAGAGCTAAAGCTGAATCCAATGGTCACTCCCAACAAAGTTGGGTTAACGAAAAAAGATTATAGTGGAGCCGCGTCGACTCTGTGCACCGGTTGTGGTCATGATTCGATCACTCTTCATATTATTTCTGCATTTTATGAGCTCGATATTCCGGCTCACCGTGTCGCAAAATTTAGTGGCATTGGTTGTTCGAGCAAGACCCCAGCCTATTTTTTAGCAGGAGCTCATGGATTCAATTCTGTTCACGGGCGGATGCCATCTGTCGCGACGGGCGCCGCAGTTGCCAATCGCTCAATGGTGAATATTGCTGTCAGTGGTGATGGTGATACGGCGAGCATTGGTATGGGGCAATTCGTGCACATTGTGCGACGAAATATTCCTTTGCTTTATATCATCGAAAATAACGGTGTATATGGCCTGACTAAGGGACAGTTTTCGGCGACTTCCGATCTTGGATCTGTTTTGAAGAAGGGTGAAGTGAATTCACTGAATCCGATTGATCTGTGTGTTCTCGCATTAGAACTCGGTTGTGATTATGTGGCGCGAAGTTTCTCGGGAGATGCTAAGCAGATGGTGCCTATCTTGAAGGGAGGACTCAGCCACAAAGGAACATCGATCGTGGATGTGATCAGTCCATGTATTACTTTTAATAATCATGAAGGTTCGACTAAGTCTTATAAGTTCGTCAAAGATCATGATGAAATTCTCCAAGAAGTCGGATTTGTTCCTCAATACACTCCAATCGATGTCGACTATGCCGACGGAACAACGAAAGTGGTTGATTTTCCGGATGGTGCTAAAATCACCTTGAAAAAAGTTCACCGAGATTACGATCCAACAGATCGAAAAGCAGCGCTCGATATTTTGTATCAAGCAAGACAAGAGGGGCTCTTATTGACGGGACTTTTTTATGTAAATCCGAAGACGACGCCTTATCAAGAAATCTTGAAGGTTGCCGAAACGCCGCTTGTTCAGTTGAGTGTGGAGCAATTGCGTCCGAAACCGGAAGCTTTGAACGAGATTATGCAGAGTTTGTCTTAAGCATCGATGATCTCAAGTTGATTGAGATCATCTGTTTGAACAACGCCGCGACCTTTTCTCTTAGCTGCATAGAGAGCTCGGTCAGCTCGATGCAGCCATTGATCTCCGCGTTCGTGCGGATCAAGTTCTGCCACACCAATTGAGACTCCAAGATTCGAGCCTGGAACAATATTGCGAATATTTTCTCTGTGCTTCTCTAGAAAATTCTCAGCTACTTTTTGTGCGGTTTTCAGGTCGCTGCGGGATAAGACTACAATAAACTCATCTCCTCCGTATCGAATGATGCGATCTGATTTCCGAAAAAATATCTTCATTAGTTTCACAAATTCTTGCAGCGCCCTGTCACCTTCAGCATGCCCTTGGTCGTCGTTAATTCGTTTGAAATAATCTAAATCCATCGACAAAATGCTGCATCCTTCGATTGCTAACCACTGCAAGCTTTTCTTTTCGAGCAAATGATTGAGATAGTTGCGATTGTAAACACCTGTAAGTGAGTCGGTGAAAGCTTGTTTGAGAAGAGTTTTATTTTCGGTTTCCAATGAAGAGGCGTTTTGTTTCAGTTCGGTTTCTCGAAGACTGTCAGCCGTCATATCACGCAAGGTCACAAGATAACGTGTTTGATCTCCGGATTTTGATTCTGGATAAAATGTGGCATCCAAAAAATATGACTTGTAGTAGCGAAAGCGCAGTGTCAGTCGAATGTGGAAAGCTTCGTGCGATGTGAGCAATTGCGTGAGCGATTGCTTTAAATCCATGGGTTGGGCTGCAAACGGGTCATGAAGAATATTCATTTTTTGCAGAACTTCTTCGTCGCATTCAAGCCAGTCTTGGAATACTTGATTGGCTTTTAAGATTTGGCCGTCACTTTGAAGAACGAGCAAGCCCTCGGCAGTGCTATTAAAAACTTCAAAGTTTTGATCATGGAGATCTGCGGTCTTTTTTTTCTTAAATGCCATCAGCGCGGCAAATCCTGCAGCAAGCATAAGTAGATAACTAATAATCAGGCCAAACCCTTGCAGCAGAAATGAAGTCATATCGCTCGTCATCGATAGAAAGTAACGATCACCAAAGGGGGTCAAACTCTGATAGTAGAATCGCCCCTGAATCCAGAACATTCCTTCTCCGGGGCTTGAAAATGCGGACGCCTGAGAATTTGTAGAGGCCACAATGGATGTGCTGATCGACGTCTCTTTATAGAGGACAAGCTGCCCAAGGATCTGAAAATCATCCCTTAATTTGAGGAGTTGACTGGAAAGCAACGACTGGCGATCTTGAGAGACTGAAGCGAGGTCAGGTGAGTTTGAAAGCGTATGTACAACAGCCCGAGCGGTTTTCTCGAGATGATGCTTTTCCCGGGATATTAATCCAAGGATGTCTTGGTAGAAAAGCCATAGGCCAAGTGCGAGTAGGAGAATAGAAACCCATGAACCGATGCGCCGATTTATCTCGAGTGTCACAGTTTGAAACCTTTCAACAACAAGACGAAATTGAAACACGTGCTCAAGAGCTCGGCCAGAAGATTTTTGCTGGAGTCAAACAAAGCCAATATTCTCAATCCTGGTGGTACTTGAAACTGATGGATCTCGCAACACGAGATCCTCGCGTGAAGACACAGCTGTTTCGATTTGTCGACGTTCTTCCAGTTCTCAGAACAAATGCACAAAAAACGAGGCAGTTGCTGGAGTATCTGTCTAGGCCGGAAGCGATTTCATCCTGGCCATTTTCCTTATCATTGATAAGTTCGATTCTGAAGATTCCTGGAGTGAATAGTATCGTTGCCGATATCGCGCAACGACAAGTCACACAAATGGCTCATATGTTCATTGTGGGTGACACATTTGAATCTACGTTGCCCAAGCTCGAGGCGCGCCGTCGAAATCGTTTGGCCTTTACCTTGGATATTTTAGGAGAGTCGGTCTTGTCGGATGCTGAGGCCGAGGATTATCGCGGAAAGTACTTTCGTTTGATCGAAAGGTTGGGGGAGGCGTCGGCCAATTGGAGATTTATTCAGCAGATCGATCAATCTGCGCTGGGTCCGATTCCGAAAGTGAATTTGTCGATTAAGATCTCATCTCTCGATTGTCGAATTGACCCCATGGCGTTTGAGTCATCGATGAGCCGATTGATTGAGCGATTGACGCCAATTCTGCGAGCGGCGATGAAACAAGGTTTTTTTATTAATTTCGATATGGAGCAATACGCGTTGAAGGATCTCACCCGAGAACTCTTCCGACGACTGATTCTAAGTGATGAATTTCGTAACTATCGGTATCTAGGAATTGTTGTTCAGGCCTATCTTCGATCGTCTCTTGCCGATATTGAAGATTGGATATCTGTTGCTCGCGAACGAGGCTGTCCATTCACCATTCGCTTAGTTAAAGGTGCATACTGGGACTACGAAGTGATCACGGCCGAGCAGAATGGCTGGTCGATTCCTGTTTTTGACAAGAAAAGTGAGACCGACTTAAATTATGAAGCATGTGCAAGAGTTTTGATCGACGCCTATCCGTCGATTGAACTTGCTCTTGGCTCTCATAATGTTCGATCGATCTCAAGCACGCTTGCATATATCGCGCACAAGAATATTCCTTTGAATTCCACGGAGATTCAAATGCTTTATGGTATGGCGGATCCGTTTAAGAAATCTCTTATCGATATGGGAGTCCGAGTGAGGGAATATGATCCGATGGGTGAGCTCGTGCCCGGGCTTTCTTATTTAGTTCGCCGGCTGCTAGAAAATTCGGCAAACGATTCATTTTTAAAACAAACGTTTCTGAACCGAAAAGAAATGAACCAGTTGTTAGCCCCGCCGCGATGAAATCACACGCTTAACAGAATAAGGAGTAGTTGATCAAAAATGACAGCATTCAAAAATCTTTCACTTCTAAATTTTTCAGAAATTGATGCGCGAAATAAGACAATTGAAGCGCTGGAAAAGGTTCGCGCTCAATTGGGGCGTTCGTATCGCCTTGGCGACGGTGCAGTCGTCGCAGCTCCGTCTCGCGAGACTTTGGCGAGCGTTAATCCTGCGCGGCCGAGCGAGGTGATTGGGCGCGTCGAAATTGCGACAGCTCAAGATGTAGAACTCGCACTTAAAACTGTTAAAACTGGCTCAGAATCATGGAAGAAGACCCCCGTCGCAAAAAGAATCAAGCTGGTCGAGTCTCTGGGGCGTTGGATGGAAGCGAATCGCTATGAACTCTCGGCATGGATGACTTATGAGGTCGGAAAAAATTGGAAAGAAGCTGATGCAGACGTTTGCGAAGCTGTAGATTTTTGTTTGTACTATGCTTCGGAGATGGCTCGCTTGAGCGAGCCGCGGCGTACTCAAAAAGTCGCTGGTGAAGACGATCATCTGGTTTATTTTCCGAAGGGAGTTGCTGTCGTTATTGCTCCGTGGAATTTTCCTTTGGCGATCTTGACGGGCATGGCGGTCGCCGCGCTGGTGACCGGAAATACTGTGGTGATTAAACCTGCCGAGCAGTCAGCCGTTATTGGTAGTTTTCTGGCGAAGGGATTGAAGGAAGTCGGTTTTCCGGAGGACAGTTTCTATTTCCTATCAGGTATTGGTGAAGTCGTCGGGCCAATTCTAGTGGGCGATCCGCGAGTTGATCTCATCGCCTTTACCGGATCGGCCCAGGTCGGATTTTCAATCATTGAAACCGCGGCACGTAAACCTCGAGCAGGTCAGCGTGGCATTAAGAAAGTCATCGCCGAGATGGGGGGAAAGAACGCGCTGATTATCGACGAGGATGCAGACCTTGATGAAGCGATTGTGGGTTCTGTGCACAGTGCGTTTGGATTCCAGGGCCAGAAATGTTCTGCGCTCAGCAGACTTCTCGTGCATTCATCCGTCTATGATACTTTTGTGAAACGATTTGTTGAGGCGGCCGCGTCTTTGAGAATTGGCAATCCACTTCAGCCTGACTTTCAAGTTGGCCCGGTGATTGATAGCGACGCTCACAAGAGAATTTTGAATACAATCGAAGATGGAAAATCGAGGATGAAAGTTTTGTATCAAGCAAAAGATATTCCCGGTGATGGATACTATGTGCCCCCGACGATTTTTGAGTGTTCGAATATCGAAGAACCTTTGTTTAAGAATGAAATTTTCGGCCCGGTTGTTGTGGTCAAGAAAGTTGAGTCTTTAGATCAAGCGATTCAAGAAACTAATTCTGTGGACTATGCTTTAACGGGTGGCATTTATTCGAGGAGCCCAAGTCATATTGAGCGGGCCCGACAGGAAATTGAAGTGGGTAATTTGTATATCAATCGCGGAATCACGGGTGCGATTGTTGAACGGCATCCGTTTGGTGGATTCAAGATGTCCGGAATTGGAAGCAAGGCGGGCGGACCAGATTATTTGCTTCAGTTTTTAGAACCGCGTACAATCTCAGAGAACACGGTAAGAAGGGGTTTTGCATCCTGAGTCCAAAATATTCATGTCTGTTATTCTTGAATTTGAATCACCGTTTGAGTGACGAGGTGATTTCTATTGTTCAGAAATCTTTGAGAATTTCGGGCATTTTTTATCCCAAAGATATTGTAACAGATGATCAGTTAAAGAATTTGAACCCTGATTTCGTCATCAACTTTTTGTGTGATCGTGTTCATCGTGGGCTTATTTTAAATTTTAAAAATATCAATTTTCACCCTGGAACGCCGGAGTATCCGGGTCGCGGGGGGGCGAGCTATGCGATTTTTGATGGCAAGCGCGAGTATGGTGCGACCGCTCACGCAATGGTTGAGAAAGTGGATCAAGGAGCTATCTTTGATACAGCGACATTTCCGATGATTGAGGGAGAGCGGTGTGATCAATTGTTTGATAGGGCCGAAGATGCCTGCCGTGATCTGCTTAAAAAATGTATTGAATACTTGGGATCTGGCAGGTTACCGCCTGTTCGCGACGATCTTCGATGGTCCCGCAGAGCGATATCACGAAAAGAGTTTCAAAAATGGTTGATTCTGGATCCATCAAACGAGACGGAATTTCAAAAGAAGATAGTGGCGAGTCGACATCGATTATTTCCCGGCCCCTATGTGGTGATTCATGGCCATAAATTCGCACTTGTCCCTGATACCAAGTACTAAATCACATTTTCTGTCTTGAGATGATCCAGAATTTTTTCGAGTGCCATTCCTCGTGAGCCCTTCAGAAAAATCGTATCGCCAGAAGCAATTTCAGACGACAAAGTTTCTGAAACTCTGTCGCAAGATGAATAAGCACGAATATTCTTTGGGGGATTAATCAGTGAACTGAACGCGGCCGCAAAATGTTCTCCGACCAAATAAATCTCCGAAAATCCTAAAACGATGGCGAGGTTGAGAATTCTATGGTGAGATTTTTCTGTGGCGGATCCTAAGTCAAGCATATCGCCAAGCACAACTCGTTGAATGCAACCGTCGGCCACTTCTGCATACGCGGCAAGGGCGCGTTCCATAGAATCTGGATTTGCGTTATAACAATCGTCATAAATTTGAATTTGATTTTTATATATTCGCCATTGGCTTCGGTGAGCCTCGCCCTGGAAGTCTGAAAGATTTTCAGATAGCAGTTTGAACTGCTCCAACTGAAGAGAGGGTTTCAAGAGTGATAAACCGGTAAGCGCTGCCAAAAGATTTTGAGCATTGTGTTTTCCAGGAAGCGGATTTCGCCATCGAAAGCCGAAGAGATTCAGAAAATTGGGTGGTTCAAAAAGTCCTTCGATATCGGCAGATTTTTCAAGCGCATAGCGTAGTGTTCGTTGAGGGAATTTTTGGTTTTGGATCCATTCAGAATCCATATTTGCTGCAAATGCGCCTTCAGATTTTGTCAGAAATTTAAGCAGCTTTAATTCTTCTTCCGCAACATTTTCGATCGTCTTCAATTTGTTTAAATGTTCCTCACCGATTGTAGTAATGAGACCGAACTGAGGAGCTACGACTTCCAGATGCTGATCCATCCATCCGGGCTCATCGATACCGATTTCGATCACGGCGATTTCTTCATCTCGGATTTGCAGAAGGCTTAAGGCGATTCCTAAGATGGAATTCAGGGACTTGGCTGTTTTATAGACCTTGATTCCCAATTTTGAGAGCAAATAAGCCAGCCATTCTTTGGTTGTGGTTTTGCCGTTGCTGCCAGCGACCGCGAAAATCGGGCATTTTAAAGTTCGTCTATAGGCGGCGGCGAGCTGGCGCAGTGATTCAATGACGTTATCAACTTCGATCAGGATGAAGTGTTTTGGAAGGAATTTACGTTCAATCGTATTTTTTGCTACAAGAGCCCCGAGCGCTCCCTGCTGCGAAGCCTGAACGACATAATCATGCCCGTCAAATTTATCGCCCTTGATCGCGATAAAGAGATCCCCAGGTTTGACATTCCGAGAATCACTCCAGACACGATGAAATCCAGCCTCTGGTAGGTCATGAAGATGAATTCCGGCAAAGACAGAACCAATAAAAGCACGTGAAAACATATGTAATTATTATTCTATTTGAGCCGCTCCCGATTGACACTGATAGATTTCTTCAATATCCATTATCTTCAATGGGTTTTAAGGAGGTTCGTATGACGAAGCGGGTGTCTGTTGGGCTTTTTTCTCTTTTGCTACCAATAATCTTTTTGACTGGAACTCTAGTTGCGCTGGAGCCGCCTGCCGAGTGGCCAGTCTCGGGCGAGAGTTCTGAGCAGTATATCGAACGGGTGGGTAGAACCGTGGCCGATCAAATCTTTGCGGCCGTGCAAGACAATATGGACGCCCGCGATGGACGTGGAACTGGCCAGATGGCGATTCGACTGCGTGAGGTCGCAAAATATTGGGGAGCTTCGTTGCAGCCTGATCGAGTCGGAAGCTCTCTCAGCTCAGATGACGTTACGGCACTTATAAAAAAATCTCTTGGAACTTGTGCGACGGAAATGGGGTATTGCTCGCGTGATGGACGTTATGAGATTCCGGTCCATCACTTTCAGACAGCAATCGACAGGGCGAACAAGCGATTGAAATGGGCCAATTTGGGAGATTCAATTGTTATCGTACAGTCGCCGGAAGCGAAACTGTTGGAGGCTTTTTATCAGTATACTTTGCCGACATTTATGACGGAAAAAAAACTTCTAGGCCCAGAAGAGTTGGTTGAGTTTTCGAAATCGCTTTTTGGGGCACAAGAGGAAGGAATCGTGGCAGTTCCATTTATCGGTTGGGATGATGCGGACACAGCGAGGGTCTTTAAGACCGTTGAAACAAGATTTCAACAGCTCGGCCATTCCGTGAAGTTTAAATCGTCAGTGTCGAAGGTTGAGGATGTGCCACTTCCTCGGGATGATGAGCCTCTTCCTCCCCACAAGGCACGAAATGATACGGTTAAAAAAATTCGTTATGGCTTGTTTCCGGCAATGGCTTCGTTGGGCGTTGCTGCGGGATCATTTCCGAAGGGCATGATTTGGAGCGGTCTTGCTCAGATGGCCGCATGGACGGGATTAGAAGTTCAATTTGCATTGAGAAGTGGAAAATTTTGGAATAAGATATGGTATCGCTACGGATTTACTGCCTTAACGGCTGTCAATTTCATTGCTCCGTTTGCGGTCGCGTTGCTGGCAAGTTCTGTTGCTCTTGTGACTGGTGAAATTGATTTTCAAAATATTGCTGGAGGCATTGCTGGAGATTCGAACCTGGTCTTATTTGGCAAGGCTACTGCAGAGGCGGCTAAAAGAAATATTACATGGACCCTGGGCCTATTTTTATCATCCTTCGCCGCGATGCAGGTAATCATGTCGAAAGAGAAGGCATTTGGGGAAACTTCTGAAGGTAAACGCTTGGTGTTTGAATCTGTGACGGGCTCTGGGCCACAGTTGGCGAGAGGCATTCTCGCGGCGAGCTCGTTTTTGGTGAGTCAAATGGCAATGGTCAACGTGCTAGGGATGAATCTGCGTATCGATGATCTTGTGGGTTATTCCATACAGGTGGCCTTTGCTCTTCTCATTTCAGCACCCTTGGGATTTAAGATTTGGAAGGGTGATGAGTTGTTTGATCGTGAGACTGGTCGAAATTTTGCTCATCCGATACAGAAGGAATTGCCCGAGAGTTTGGGTGCTCGAGTGCGATCCATCTGCTCTCGTGGTTTATCCGCCCTCTATAGAGGATACACCTTTAGTCGGCAGTGAGCCCTTGCAGGGGATTTTTTGTACGAGTGTTTTTTACCTGCTCGCAATTTTTTGAAAATGGCGTATAAATGAGCCGGCTATGCTGGCACGATATCTCAGATTAGCGCGCGTGATTTTTCTTTGTGTCGGCGTCGTGCTATCCCTTCAGCGCGGTTTAGCAGCGCCCGTTCAGGCTGACTTGCCGGCGGTTGTATCGAGTCCTTCGGTGACATTGATTGAATCGTTTTTTCGAGAAAATCTTGAAAGAAAAAGTGTTAGAGATTTTGCGTGGGAAATGGCTCTGTTGGGCGATCAAGGCCTGCGGGCAGAAAACTGGAAAAAAGTTGTTTATACTGCGACGAGTGGGCAGAAATTGGAAATAGAATTGTGTTTGGACGATCAAGAAGTTGAAGCTGCAAATTTGCTCTTGGATCGATTGAGGGTTTCAGAATTCATTCAAATTCGTAAGGCAGGTATTGAAGTTCAAGGGCCCAGGAAAAGGGACGAAGCTGAGGCTCTCGAACTGACATCGATTCAAACCGCTCGGCAGTATGGAAATATTGGCGCTGGGTTTAGTACGCTGCTCGTATCAATGCTATTGGGATATGCGTCTCTCAGTGAGATTCAGTCCGATGGGCATGTGGCGCATATGACGATGTCTATTAGCGACAGTCCGGTATGGAAGAAAATGCTGCCCTATTTGACTGCGGGCTTGGTTTCTCTGACTTATCATCTGTTGTCTGGAAAAATTAAAAGTTGGTGGGGTGCAAAGATTTTCAACCCCAATCGCTTTTGGTCTCGTTTTCTCATCGAGGATAGTCTTCTGCCCCTTCTTGTTATTTTTTCATCGTCATTTGTGGCAATTCTGCCTCCTTCTGTGGTCCCTTATCATGGGATGTCATTGAATTCTTTTGTTGCAATTCTTCTCTCCGCGGTTTCTCTTAACTTTTTTCAATCCTCTGTTCAGCGAGGTATCAATACCGGAGAGTTAAATCGTTTGTCGGGTGAACGACATATTGCGTTTTGGTCGGTCTATACTGGAGCGGCACGTTCCTGGGTGATTAATTCTGGAGGTGCTTTAGGCGGAATATTGATGCAGCTCGGGATGATGGCACTTGTCTCGGTTCCTGCATGGCTCAAAGTGACGAAAGTGAATAAGGTATTCGACGAAGACACGGCCCGTGTATTGAGTGGAGAAAAACCCCGATGGTCGGGAGTCTGTAAAAAAGCGCTGCAATTTATCGTTCGGCCGCGTCGTTTTTCTATTTCTTCGAAATAATCACAAAATGATCTGTGCTCTTTAACTCGGAGAGAATTAAGGAGTCGACTTTTGGAGCTTTAAGAGTGGCGGTATTAAGCTGTTCACCTCGATACCAAAGAATTCTTGAGATCACAGATTTGTTACTAATATCTGCGGGCTGGTCGGTGCTCAGCCATTTTTTCCAAAACGATAAAAAATAATCTCTTTCAATGACTACATGAGAAACGCCATTGTCGGCCATCCATTTTAAGAGCTTCGGTTCTTCAGTAATCAACATTGCATTCGGGTCGAAGATAATATTCGTCTTAAACAGTTGTGAAATGAACGAGTTACTTTCTGAAAGCACCAGCATATTTTTTGGAGAAAAATGAGGCAGTTCGTTGACAGCGTTCACCCATTCGAGATCAAAGGTACGCGTTGGCGGGACGAAGCGAATTGCCGAAGCTCCAATGATGGCCAATGCTCCGCAAAGTAAGAATGATCTCGTGTACTTCCAGAATATCTCAGCGTCTTTGAGTAAAACTTGAAAGACTTTGATTGTAAGAACCCCGATAAGAACCTCGACCGGTTTCTCAGCGAGCGGCGTGAAGTAAAGAATCCACGGAAACGTTGAGGTATATAGCCAAAGTCGGCTTTGCCAAGGTTGCAGCCATGTTAACAATATTGACAAGCCGACAGCAATCCACGCCATCCAGGCTGTGTGCGACGGACGAAGTCGCAGGTCCTGGGGCAGTAGCGCGAGAACAATAAGCAGCGCTGTCGATGTAAGGAGTGTCCATGCCATGATTTGAAGTGACGATGGGCCTATGATCTGTCGAGCTTTCCATTGAATGGCGGTTCGCTCTACTAGGAAAAAATGAATCAGCCCAGTGAGAATAATAACTCCGGTTGTCCACAGGACGAGGAGAGCAGCATTTTCGCTGCTGACGGCGACTAAAATTCCAGCGAATGTAATCACCCAAAACTTCACGACGTTTTGAACCCAAAGAATGCTGGAGATCAGAAGCAGGCTGCCTATCCACTGTCCAATAATCTCGGGTGATGTGCCTGCGAAAGAAAAATGAAGAAGCCCGGACGCGGCAAAGAGCGCCAGAACATTTCTAGCTCTTCCTTGAAACAAGATTCGAAATAAGTAGAAGGCAAGGATCAGTAAAGCTGGGCCCAAATAAGTATATGCGAGTGATAAGAACGGGGCCAGATAGGGGCTGAGGACGATGCGATAGTTCTTAATTAGCCTGAAGGAAAGAGAAAAAATATCTGCGTTGTAAGGCCCAACAAGCAATCCTTTGTCAAACTGCCACAAGTGGGGTGTCTGCCAAATTGAGGGAATCAACAAGGCTAACACACAAAGCGCTGGAGAGATACGCTGGAAAAATTTTGATTTAGCATCTGCCATCGTCTCTTATATTATATTAAAACGGCGATCACGCTTGAAAGCTAGTAATGGTTTTCGATACCATTGAGTTGTGAAAATTCTCGAGGTCAATGGGCTCACGAAAGATTACAAACAGCATTTCTGGACTCCGAGCAGAAGAGTTTTAGATGGCGTTAGCTTCGAAGTTGCATCGGGCGAGGTGTTTGGATTTTTGGGTCCGAATGGTTCGGGGAAAAGTACGACAATAAAGATATTGCTTGAGATTATTTTCCCGACAGGTGGAACCGCTAAACTCTTCGGAAAAAGTGTCGGAGATAAAGAGAGTAAACGTCGAATTGGTTTCTTGCCTGAGAATCCCTATTTTTACGATTATTTAACGGCGACCCAGTTTTTAAAATTTCATGGTCTTTTGCTGGGTCTCGACACAAACACGCTTAAGAAACGAATCCCGGAAGTCTTGGAACAGGTTGGAATGAAAGGCACAGATTCAATTTACTTGAGAAATTTTTCTAAGGGGATGTTGCAACGAATTGGTCTTGCCCAAGCAATCATTCACGATCCCGAGCTCGTCATTTTGGATGAGCCGATGACAGGGTTGGATCCTCTTGGTCGGAAAGAAGTTCGTGATATCATGCTTCAGTTAAAGCATCAGGGAAAAACTGTCTTTTTTTCAACGCATATTCTCACTGACGTTGAAGCAATATGTGATCGAGTGGCGATTTTGAATAAGGGAAAACTTTTAAACTGCGGATCTTTGCGCGAGCTGATCTCGGTTGAAACAAAATATGTTGATATGACATGGACATCGTGTAGCGGCGAACTTTTTTCTTATTTGGCTCAACATGATCGAGCGATCACAAAGAACTCCGACCAAGCCTATCTCAAAGTGGCACCACTGGAAGGCGAAGCGTCTGGTGAATTTCAGGCTCGAGTTCAAAGTATTATCGACAAAGGAATGTCTATGGGCGGAGTCTTGCATTATCTGAGTCCAAAAAAAGAAAGTCTGGAAGATCTTTTTTTGAAGCAGGTGGGAAGGTTAGAAAGTCGTGTTTAGAAATCAGCCTTATTTTATTATTGCCCTGAATACCTATTGGGAGGCTCGACATAACAAAGTTCTCTATATTGCGTCTGGATTTGTGGCAGTGCTTATAGCGTTTGCTTTGTTTATGGGCGAGGTGAGCCTTTATCAAAATGAAAAAGTTGTGAAAGATATTGGATTAGCAGCCATTTCTGTTTTGGGAATTTTCGTAGCGGTATTTCTTGGCGTGAATGGAATTTATAAGGATTTAGAACGACGTACAATTTATTCCATTGTTTCTAAGCCAATTGATCGCTACCAAATCATCATTGGCAAGTTTTTAGGAATGGCACTCGTGTTGGGCACTGTGGTTGCTATGATGACGATCTATCTGTATCTCGTGACATCTTTCATTGAGTTCAAGGTTGATTTTTCTCTGATTCCGGCGATTGTTCTGACTTACTTCGAGTTGTTAATTGTCGCCGGTTTGGCGACATTTTTTTCGAGTTTCTCGTCTCCGTTTCTGAGCGGATTATTTACAGCTGGCTTTTTTCTCATCGGCCGAGTTTCTCATGATTTGGCTGGATTTGGAGAGAGAAGCAAAAAGCCTCTGTTTAAATTTTTTGCGACGGGAGTTCAAAAAGTATTTGATCTTGAATCGTTTAATCTGAGAACTGCAGTGGTGCACAAGCTTCCCGTGTATGCTCAGGATTTTTGGTATCCTGCAGCTTACGGAGTCTTTGCGGTGCTTTTTCTTCTGGTGCTTTCAATCTTTGCATTCAACAGACGGGATTTTAAATAGTGGAGCTTGGACTTGCTGGTTTCGAAGTCGTGCAGGGAATTTTTGTCTTCGCATTTGGATTATGTGTGGGGAGTTTTTTGAATGTTGTCATTGTGCGGTTGCCTCGTGATCGGTCGCTGATTTCTCCGGGCTCAAGATGCGGGTTTTGCCGAAGTGCTTTGCTGTGGCACTCAAATATTCCAATACTGGGTTTTTTGAAATCGGCCGGGCAATGTCAAAAGTGTGGGCATCCTTATTCAGCGAGATACCTTCTGATAGAGCTTTTGACAGCTCTTTTGTTTCTCGCAGTTTGGGCTCAATATGGATGGTCAGAAAAAACAATTCTGTTCTGTGCCTTTGTGGCATCTTTGATCGCGATGACATTCATTGATCTAGAATTCAGGATCATTCCTGATTCAATTAGTCTTGGAGGCTGGTTCATTGCGTTGATTTTCGCAGCTCTCCAGGTGCCAGACTTTCCACTTTCGCTTTCGGATGCGGTTATTGGATCTGCTGTTGGATATGGGTTCTTTTGGATCGCAAGCCGAATCTTTTACTGGAAAACTCAAGAAGTGGGACTTGGAGAAGGTGATGTTAAGCTTATGGGATTCATAGGAGCTTTTGTTGGCTTTTCTGGAGTTCTCACAACAATCTTGGTCGGATCGATATTGGGCGTTGGAGTGGGCCTCACACTGATGTTGGTTCAAGGAAAAGGGCGAAGGTATCCAATTCCTTTTGGTCCATTTTTGGCCTTAGGTGCATTGGTTTCTATTTTTGGATTGGATTTTTGGTGGGTTCATTGAAGACAAAGTTCCAGTCATTGAAGTTTGACTTGGCTTTTGATCTAAGCCTGCTGACTTTCTGTGCGCTGATTTTGAGTCAGGGAATTCTGATTGCGCTTTTAAGAGTTCAGCTGCCAAAGGAAATTGGAGCCTCAGTTGAGAACCATTTGAAGATGCTTCATCAGAGTTTCATTTCATCTGCTGTCATGCGTGAACTGGAAAGCCATGATTCTCAAGCCATTTCTGATCCGAAGGCTGTGAGCGCCGCCTTTCGTGAATTTGCTCAGAGTGTAGGTCAAATTGAAGATGTCTCAGTCGATGTCATTGGTCTCGATTTGGCAAGGGATCAGCAGTTGTTGAACGGCAGCGTTCTTATCCAAAACGAGAAATATTTGTTATTTTTTCCTAAAGTCTCTTCATTTCGAATTGCTTTGCCTGGCCATCAACAGTCTGTTTATGTCTACACGATTTCATTAGACACGTTTCATAGAATTTTATCCGATTTTAAATTTAAGGCATTCCTGATTATGTTATTGGTCGAAATCATTTTGGTTTTTTTGGGATATCATCTTCTCTTTCGCCGAAATATTTTGGTCCCGATAGAGAATCTAAGCCGTTTTTCAAAAGAGTTCTTGGCCGAAAACTGGTCTGCGCGCTGTTCGGTCGGACGACAAGATGAACTGGGAAATGTCGCTGAAGCGCTGAACGAAATGGCGTCAAAGATTCAGGAAAAAGAGAAGAAGTTGTTTTTAACAATCGAATCATTGAAGCAGGCAAATGCCGAACTTGAGGCAAGACAGAACGAACAGTTGCAGATCGAAAAATTGGCATCAATTGGTCGACTTGCAGCTGGCGTTGCTCACGAGGTGGGGAATCCTTTGGGAGCGATTGCTGGTTATATTGATATTTTGAAGCGCGTTGTCACCAAATCTGGTGGGACCAGAGAGGATATTGAGATCTGTGATCGAATTGAAACTGAGGCCAACAGAATCAGCAAAATCATTCGCGCACTTCTTCAACAGGCGAGGCCTACAAAGGAGCGAATCAAAACAGTTGTTCTCAAGCCAGTCCTGGTCAGAAGTGTGCAGCTAGCCCAGATTCCTTCATCGATTGAATTGGAATTTGATTTCGAGGATGAATCGGCCGCAGTGCTCGCGGAAGAAGATCAGTTAGTTCAAGTTTTCTTGAACTTGCTCGTCAACGCCCGGCATGCGATTGAGGAAAAAAAAGATCGGGCCGATCGAGGACGGTTGAAGATTCGATGTCGAAAGAGAAAGCTTCCCATTTACAAGCCGGGAGTAAATGAAGGGGGAGACTATGATACTTCTGTTGTTAGGTCTCTCAAGCCAGAAGTTTATTGGGTGGTGAGTGTCGAAGACAATGGATCGGGAATTTCAGAAGGTGATCAGAAGAAGCTGTTCGAGCCTTTTTTTTCAACCAAAGCACCGGGAAAAGGAACTGGGCTAGGACTTTACGTCACAAAGAGTATCATCGAGAGTTTTCGAGGAGCTATTGTGGTGAGAAGTGCTCCAAATTATGGAGCTTCCTTTTCTGTTTTTCTGCCTATGGCAAAGCCCGTCTTTCCGGCCGAGCTGATTTCTCAGGAATAATTCGTTCAGTCATTTCACTGGGTTACGGCGGCCCCATTGTAGCACGCAAAGCGTTAATCTAAACTATTTGCTAGGCAACTAAGTTCTTAGAAATCATTTCCCGTCGGTATGGAACCGTTGGGGAGGGGGCTCGTCAAATGTCTTTAGTTACAAGTTCTTCTGAAAAGAAAAAAGTTTTAATCGTCGACGATGAAAGCGGAATGCGCCACATGCTTTCTGTTTTGCTTGAGCGAGAGGGTTATGCCATTGATACTGCAGTCGACGGACAAGAGGGTTTGAACAAGATCAAGGCAAATCAATATGATCTCGTGCTGTGTGATATTCGTATGCCAGAAATGGATGGACTCACTTTCTTGGAGAGCACAAAGAATCTCAATCGCAGTTTGCCAGTCATTATGATGTCTGCTTTTGGCAATGTCGATACAGCAATTGAAGCCATGAAAAAAGGAGCCTATGACTATGTCAGTAAGCCCTTCAAGGCGGATGAGATTTTAATGAGGCTCCAGAGGTTGACGGCTCAAGAACGGTTGATGTTTGAGAACCAAGCTTTGAAGCGCGTGCTGCATGAAGAATCTTCGTTCGGAAATATTATCGCGAGATCTCCGCGAATGTTGGATATTTTTGATACGATTCGAAAGATTGCTGAGTTTAAAACAACCGTTTTAATCACGGGAGAGAGTGGATCTGGAAAAGAATTAATCGCTCGTGCAATTCATTTCAATTCGCCTCGAGCAAATAAACCTTTTATCGCGATCAACTGTAGCGCGATTCCTGAAACTCTTCTCGAAAGCGAATTGTTCGGATACGTAAAGGGTTCTTTTACAGGAGCCAATCGAGATAAGAAGGGTCTCTTTGAGGAAGCGAGTGGCGGAACATTGTTTCTGGATGAAGTGGGAGACCTTCCCCTTTCTCTGCAGGTAAAGCTGTTGAGAGCGATTCAAGAAGAAGAAGTTCGAAGAGTGGGTGCATCACAAACTCAGAAGATTGATGTGCGTATCATTACGGCGACTCTCAGAAATTTGGCCGAAGAGATTAAGAAAGGTTCGTTTCGTGAAGATTTATTTTATCGTTTAAATGTTTTGCCAATTCATTTGCCGCCACTGCGAGAGAGAAAAGAAGATGTTCCTCTGCTGGTGGATAATTTTCTTAAGAAGTTTAATAAAGAACTCGGAAAAAACGTTTCAAAAACTTCTCCAGAAGCACTTCAGCATCTGATGGATTATTCGTGGCCCGGAAATGTGAGAGAGCTTGAGAATACTGTGGAAAGAGCCATGGTTCTCGAGAGTGGTCCAGAGCTTCTTGCGGCTCATCTTCCAGACAATGTCAAAAACATCGAAATCAATCCTGCGATTCGAGCCGCAGCGAATGAACTTTCCATCAAGAAGATGATGGTGATCATGGAGCAAGAGCTCATTAAAAAAGCTCTCGAGAAAACGGCTGGTAATCGCACATGGGCCGCGAAGTTGCTCGAAATTTCACATCGAGCTTTGCTCTATAAAATTAAGCGGTATGGGCTCGAGAGATATATGCTCGATAAAGATCCTGGCCTTCAATATAAATAATATAATGACTTCAGAGGGTTATCTTCCTTTTATCGGTTTGGGCATTTATCCGTGTTTTGGGGGATAATAGAGTCATGTTCGGGGTGCGATTCCATCTCTTTGGATTTACGTTAATTGAGTTGATGATCACTGTTCTGGTCATTGCGGCGGTCGCTATGGTGGGCGTTAATGGTCTGCAGAAGCGATTGGTTCAGGCTGGGCTTGAATCTGGAGCGGAATCACTGGCTTCCGATCTGTCTGCTGCGCGATCCTCGGCAATTTTGAAACAGTGTCCAACTCGAATGATCATTTGTTTGAACCCGAATTGTGCGAATGTGGCGGCGCAGAATATTTCAAGGCAGAGCTCTGTTTCTGGAAACTATATTGGAACTGCGACGACTGCAGCGGCATATTTTGCAACGATTCGTCAGACAATACCGTGTTCGGCAAATGCAGGCACAGATGCTGTGCTTGATGGATTTACAAATTGGGATTTTGAAAATAAACCGCGGAGACTTCCGAAGGGTGTTGTATTCAGCGCGATTTATTCTTCCGCGAGCGGATCGATCAACGATACCAATGCTGATGCGGCGTGGGCGGGGGGCTCTCCGACGTTAGCTCAAAGTGATGTGGGGAATTCACTTTGGTTTGATAGCGATTCGACGTTTTATATTCCCGTTCTCACAAATCTCACATCTGATGGAAATTATATTGCATTCCAGGTGAATAGCGCCTCTTGCAATCCTGCGACAGATGATTCTTGCTACGGATATTTTGTGACAATGTCCCCAGGCGGGGAAGCGGCAACTAAACCATGTTCCAAAGGAACAAGGGCGAATAATTCGGATACATGCTTTTAATTGAGGAGAACTCATATGCTTAAATTCAAAACACGCACGGGATTTACGTTTATTGAAGTTCTCGTATCGATGGTGGTGATGGCGATTGGTTTGTTGGGACTCGCAGGGGTGACGGTTGTTGTCATTCGAAGCAATGCCCTTTCTCGACAGGTCGTGGATGCCACAAATATCGCAGGGACACTCATGGAAACTGTTCGCCAAAGAGCTGCTTCGTCGGGGGTTACGTTGCCTGATTGTGCTCCTTCAGTAGTTGATACGAATAGTTGTCCTAACTTAGCGAAAGCTGGGTTGACGGGGTTGACCAATTTTTTTCCAGCGTCAGCTGGAAATTGTGGAATTGGCGATGTCTTTGAGCCAGGTGCGACCAATGAGAATTTTGACATTGTGAAGGTTTCATCAGATCCAACTGATCTGAACCCAGGGCCTGCTGGCGCAAGCTATAATTTCCCAGCGTCTAACGTATGCAACGTCGCGGGGCCTGGTGCGGGTGCTCGGACTCTGGCTCAGGGTGAGTTCATTCGATATTTTCGATCATTTCAACCTGCGGGCGGGCAGGCTTCTGATCGCACAATTTCTGTTGTAGTTGTTTGGCAAGATCGTTTCAATCGCTGGCGACATGTCCGACTGACGACTCGTCAGTAGAAATTTGTCAGTAGAAATTGCTCTAGAACTCTGTCAAATGCTCCAAGATCGAAGCTAAAGCTTCAAGTCTAGTACCTCGTCCAATAAATCTTTCCCGATCCTGAATTCAGTATTTGCCCTGAATCGAGGCGTCGAGGAGGATACATATTGGACATATGTGATGACGAGCAACGAAGAGTCAGGGCAAATATTGAATTCCCAGAGGGCGGAAGGCATTTTTGCTGACACATCGTTGTCGGGATGTCGCAGGTGTCCAACCTGGCGCTATCCCTCCGCCTTGTCTCAACAAAAATGCCTCTCCGCAGGACGCGGAAAGATTTATTGGACGAGGTACTAGGCGCTCAATGTCATTGCATTGTGCCTAATGCGCCGCATCTAACTAATTGAAATTATTAAAAAATTTGACGCTGCTTCGCTTCAATCGATACGATGATGAGGGGGGGCTACGTTCTTGTTTTCATGTGAACGCGGCTATTCCCTAAAGGATTATTCATGGCACGTGGTTATCTTGGTTTAGACATTGGAAGTCATTCCATCAAAGCCGTTGAGCTGAAACAGGCGAAGGCGGGCTCGTGGAAACTCGTGAAGTTCGGGGTCTACAAACTTCCGCCAGAAACAATTGTCGATGGCGCCATTATGAATGCGAGTGCAGTTGTTGAAGGTATCCGTGATCTCGTCGCGAGACATAAAATAAAAGCTCGTGAGGCGATCACTGCAATTTCTGGACATTCAGTCATCATTAAGAAAATCACACTTCCTGCAATGTCTGACGAAGAGCTTGCCGAAAGTATTCAGTGGGAAGCTGAGCAATATATTCCTTTCCCGATCAGTGATGTATTTATTGATACACAAATCTTGAGCCGGGCTGGCGACGACGCCGGTCAAATGGATGTGCTCCTTGTCGCAGCCAAAAAAGAAGTTGTGCAAGAATATACCTCGGTCATTGCCGAAGCTGGACTGAAGCCGTTGATTGTAGACGTTGCGGCGTTTGCGATTGAGAATGCATTTGAGCTCAACAATACCGATGCTCCAGGTAATGAAATTGTTGCTCTCGTGAATGTTGGTTCTGGCCTCGTGAATATCAACGTATTGTCGAATGGCTTCACGTCATTTACTCGCGACATCAACATGGGTGGAAATCAATTCACTGAAGAAATTCAGAAGCAATTGAATGTCAGTTACGAAGAAGCTGAAGCGTTAAAGTTGGGTGGAAATATTAGTAGCACTCATTCGACTACCGAGGCGATTGTTCCTCAAGAAGTCGGTTCGATTTTGCGTACAACTGCAGAATCGTTAGCAGTTGAAATTCAGCGAAGCGTTGATTTTTATTTAGCAACTGCCGCTGGGTTGCGATTGAGTCGATTGGTGCTTAGTGGTGGAACTGCAAAAATCAGTGGGCTTAAAGAATCTCTCGAGTCGATACTCAATACGAAAGTTGAAGTTTCTGATCCTTTTCGATCAATCTCGTTTAATCCAAAAGAGTTCGACCCAGATTATTTGAGAGACTTGGCTCCGATGGCCACTGTGGCTGTGGGATTGGCTTCGAGACGACTGGGAGATAAGCCAGCATGATTAAGATTAATCTTCTGCCAGTTCCAAAAGCCCGTCGAGTCGAGGGTCTTATCATTCAGGCGGTGCTGGGTATTTCCGCACTCGTAGCAGTAGCCGTTGGTTGCTACTTTGTGACAATGAGTAAGCGAGGATCAATTGATTCCATCAATCTCGAAATTGTGAATCGTCAAAGAATGATTGATGAGTTGCAGGCTCAAGTGGGTAAAGTTGAAGGATTTAAACAGCAAGCTCAAAATCTTGAGCAGCAATTGAATGTGATTCGAGGTCTGGAGAAAGGTCGCTCTGGCCCAGTTAAACTGCTTGATGAATTAACGGATTTAATCCCTCGTCGAGTGTGGATCACAAACTACAAAGAGCAGGACAAGAAAGTCACCATTGACGGGGTCGGAGAAAATGGTCCGGCAATTGCAGATTTTATGGAGAGTTTGAAGACAGCAAAATATTTTGCGAATGTACAGCTCACAACGATGACTTTGGCGGAGCAAGGTGGAAGTAAACTACAGAAATTTACTCTTACTATGCAGGTTAAATACGATATTTAATTTTTTGGAATAAAAGATGGCTTTAAATGTAATTGATAGACTAAACAAGATTCCGCTCTGGCAGAAAGCGGTTGGAGTATTTCTCGTTGCTCTAGGAATTCCCGTGGCATTTTATTTTATGTCGTGGCAGCCTCTTGACCTTCAGATCGTCCAGGTCAGCAATCAGCAGTTGGAGCTCGAGCGAAGATATAAGGAACAGAAAGCTGTTGCGGATGACCTTGTTACGTTTCAGCAGAACACGAAAAAGTTAGAAGAAGATCTTAAAGTGGCGTTGACTCAGTTGCCACAAGACAAAGAAATTCCAACACTGCTCCGCGATATTTATACTTTGGGCAAGAAGTCTGGTATTTCGTTTCGAAATTTTCAACCAATGCCTGAGATTTCAAAAAGTATGTACGTTGAGATTCCCATTCGGCTTTCTATGTCTGGAACTTATCACGAAGTGGCTGTTTTTTTTGACCGCGTCGGCAAATTGTCTCGTATTGTGAATATCTCGGAATTGCAGATGCAGGCTACGAAAGTTGAATCTGATTCTGATACGCCACTGACCATCGATTGCATTGCGACGACGTTTATGTTTGCAGGAGGTCGAAAATGACGGATCTAGCAATCCTTCTTTTTTGGACAGCCCTCGTGCGTGAAAGTTCTTCGTCGCCAGCAGCGCCCGTGGCTCCTGCGGTTGAAGATAAGTCAGCCAAAGCAGCAAAACCAGCAGCAGCCCCCGTCTCTGATCCCAACTTGACTTACACTTATAATCCGTTCGGCAAGAGAGATCCTTTTCGTTCATTTATTTCTGAAAAAACTTTGAACATGAAGGATTCCAAAGATCCGTTGCTCAACTTTGATCTGAGCAAATTCATGTTAACCGGAATCGTCTGGGGTATCTCAAATCCGAAAGCTATCGTAGTGGATGGAGAGGGACGAGGCCACATCATTTCAAGAGGAACTCGTATGGGTCGAAATCGAGGACAGGTTGTTCGAATTCTCAAGGAGGAAGTGATTGTTGCTGAAGAATACAGAGATCCACTTGGGAAACTCATGGTCAGTGAAACAAGTTTAAAGCTCAGTAAGGAGGATCGAAAATGATCCAGAGTAAGAAATCCATTTTGCAGTACTTCATTTTTGCTGGAATTTTGTTGAGCCTTTCGTCTTGCGCGAGCAAGTCTGATGTGGCTTCGTCTGATGAATCCACGAGTGGCCTTTTGACGGTACAGCATGTCGACATTCGGACAGACAACGAAACCTCACTTTTGAGTGTGAAGGGAAGTAAGGAGGCAAAGTATAATATATTCAAACTCATGGATCCCGAACGTGTCGTCGTCGATCTGATTGATGCGCAGCCAGGCCCCGATTTGCCAAAATCGCTTGCAGGTAATGAGTTAGTAAAAGAAGTGAGAATTAATTCTGTCGAAGATAGCCTATCGTCATTGGTGCGTGTCGAAATTGTATTGAAATCTTCGGCCAATTACCTGGCAGACCAAAATGGTGATTCAATTTCAGTTCGTTTGATAGGTGCTGAGCCCATCGCAGCGAAAAGCGCTGATGAACCTGCGCCAGTAGTCGAAGCCTCTTCGGCAAAAACAAAGAATGCGGATGTTAAGCCGATTTCCGAGCCTCCGCCTGCTGAAATGCCTGAGCCGGTTGTGAAGACTCCCACTCCAGAGAAAATTCCGGAAGTCGAGATGCCTGAAATTGCGAAAGTTGAAAAGTCTTCACCTAAAGAAGAAGTGCAGATTTCGGCTGAGCCGCCCAAAGCAGATTTAAATACCGAGCTTGTCCCAAGTCCAACAGCCGAATCTGAAGGCTCGATGAAGGATGAAATGGCGAGCGAGACCGAGAAGATGTTTCCGGAAGCGAAACCAGTGGGTAAACTGAACGCCGGAAAGAAAAAATCAAAATCTGAGCTCGGTGGCGAATCGCTTGTGGCTCTGAAGCCTGTGAAGACTCAGGAAATTTCATCAACATCATTTACAGAAGGCGGGTCCTTGTTAACGGATCTCGATACGAAGATTTATACAGGCCGTCGCGTTTCTCTCGAATTTCAAGAAGCTGATGTGCAGGATATCATTCGACTCATTGCGGACGTGTCGAAATTGAATATTGTGACGGGCGATGATGTGAAAGGTAAACTTTCATTGAAGCTGATTGATGTTCCGTGGGATCAGGCTCTGGATATCATGTTGGCCACATTGAACCTGGACAAGATGCAGCACGGAAATATTGTTCGCATCGCGCCCTCCGAGAAATTAAGAAAAGAGCGAGAAGTGGCTTTGGCAAATGATAAGGCAGCCAAACAACTGGAACCTCTGCGTTTGAAGTTGCTGAATGTTAACTACGCGAAGGCATCTGAACTTTCGAGTCGAGTTCGAAATCTTCTGTCTGAGCGTGGAACTGTTGATGTGGACGACAGAACTAATACTCTGATTATCAAAGATATTCGCGAGCATCTTTCGCGGGCTGAAAATTTAGTCAAAGCGCTTGATACTCAAACGCCGCAAGTGAGAATAGAAGCAAGAATTGTTCTTGCGGATGACAGTTCAGCGAAGAACTTGGGTATTCAGTGGGGTCCATCGCTTAAGATGGATTCAACAAACAATAAGTCGAGAGGAATTCAATTTCCTCGCGAGATCGCAGCTGGTTCCGTTGATGCCTCTGCAATTGACTTGAGCGAATATGCTGTCGATGCATTGCCTGGTACTGCGAATTTAGGAACTCTCGGGTTGAGACTGGGATCCGTAAGCGATATTTTCAAACTTGATCTCAAGCTTCAATATTTGGAGAACGAAAGTCTTGGCCGGGTTGTTTCTCGACCCAGCATCTCAGTTCTTGATAATAAGACTGCGAAGATTACTCAGGGAGCAAGAGTTCCCTTTCTTTCGTCAAGTTCATCGGGAACAAATGTGTCGTTTCAGGATGTCGGTATCAATATCGAAGTAACCCCCCAAATCACAAGCGATGGGGCGGTGATTCTCAGAATCGCAACCAAGAGCAACGAAGTTCAGAACCAGTCGGTCGGGGGCAATCCTATAACAACCATTCGAGAAGCCAATACTGAGATGTTGGTGAAGAGCGGTAAGACAGCGGTTCTTGGTGGGGTATTTAAGACAAGTGAGACAAGATCCTCAGCCGGAGTCCCTGGGCTCATGCGCCTGCCTTTGCTGGGTTGGTTGTTTTCGAATAGTTCAAAGACCCAAACTAAGGAAGAAACCTTGGTCTTCATTACGCCTTATATCCTCAATGACAATAGGCTCGCAAATGCAGCCCCGAACTCTGAAGCAAATCTCGAGCCTTAAAGGAGCAGGACTTTTCGATTTTTAAAGTTTTAATCGACTTTAAAACGGAACCTCTGCTTTCTTTGAGGTCAATGAAGCCAGTAGATGACACGAGTGAAAATGTTCCCGAAAAAACCATTCGCAAGCTTGCGGATCTTTTGAAATCGACTGATTTGGCAGAAATTGAAATTACGTCAAAAGACTTAACAATTCGCGTTCGCAGTCGTGAGAGTCAAACTGCTGTGATGGTGGGTTCAAGTGGGGCAGTGAGTGGGCCAATGGCCGCGGTATCAGCGCCAACCAAGGCCAAGTCCGCGGATGCCTACAGCGACCTTCATGTTATTCGATCTCCTTTTATTGGCACGTTTTATCGAGCCGCATCTCCCACCAGTTCAACCTATGTGGAACAGGGCCAGACCGTTTCCAAAGGATCTACGCTCTGTATTGTTGAAGCGATGAAAATGATGAACGAGATTGAGGCTGATTGCGGTGGGGTGATCGAGAAAATTTTTGTCGAAAATGGCGAACCAGTCGAATTCAATACGGCTCTCTTCGGAATTAGGCGCTGAGCGTTTTTGGAGCTGTAGATTAAGTGATGAAGAAGCAGATTACGAAAGTTCTCATAGCAAATCGAGGAGAGATAGCTCTCAGAGTTTTAAGGGCATGTCGAGAACTCAACCTTTCCACTGTGGCCGTTTATTCCACGGCTGATGCGGAAGCGCTTCATGTAAAGTTTGCAGATGAGTCTGTTTGCATCGGGCCTCCCGCTGCAACGGATAGTTATTTGAACATGCATGCGTTGTTGTCTGCTGCTGAGATTACTGGGGCGGATGCGGTTCATCCTGGCTATGGTTTTTTGTCCGAAAATGCGGCGTTCGCACGAGCTTGTGAGTCGATGGGGCTCCTGTTTATTGGGCCCTCTGGCGATATCATCGAGAGCATGGGCAATAAGGTGAAAGCAAAAGAGGCTGTTGAGAGGATGGGGGTTCCTCTTCTTCCCAGTATGAAATTAACAGCCCAAAATGCTGCCCTGAGCGAAACGCAAATTTTGGAAGAAGCAAAGAAGATTGGTTATCCGGTGCTGATCAAGGCTGCCATGGGTGGCGGTGGACGAGGGATGAAAATCGTTCGCAAAGCAGATGATTTGATCGCTGCCTTGAATTTGGCGCGACAAGAAAGTCGATCGGCATTTGGCAGTGAAGAAGTGTATATTGAAAAATATTGTGAAGAGCCTCGCCATATTGAGATCCAGGTGATGGGTGATCGATATGGTAATCTTCGGCATTTCGGCGAGAGAGATTGTTCCATTCAGCGACGGCATCAAAAGCTTTTAGAAGAAGCGTTAAGTCCCGCACTGAGCCCAGAGTTAAGAGCTGCCATTGGAGAGGCCGGTTTAAAGGCGGCTGCCGCTGTTAATTATTTTACTGCAGGCACCGTTGAATTTTTGCTGGATACAGACCAGCGATTTTATTTTCTAGAAATGAACACGCGTATTCAGGTCGAGCATCCGGTGACTGAAATGGTGACAGGATTTGATCTGGTGCGTGAGCAGATTAAGACGGCCATTGGTGAAAAAATAAGTTATTCACAAAACGAGATTCAATTCAAAGGGCATGCCATTGAATGTCGAATCACGGCCGAAGATCCAAGCACATTTGCTCCGAGCCCTGGTCGAATCGAACTTTTTCATCCGCCCTATGGACGCGGAGTTCGGCTTGAGTCGTGTGCGCACACTGATTTCTTTGTTCCTCCCTATTATGATTCGATGATTGGCAAACTCATCACATACGATGAAAATCGAGAGTTTTGTATTCGCCGAATGAAGCAGGCGCTGAAAGAATTCGTGGTGCGGGGCATCAAAACAACGATTCCGCTTCACCTCGCAATTTTGGAAGATGCTGATTTTATTGCAGGTCGATATACCACTAAGTTTCTTCAGACTTTTAAACCTCAGTTTTAGTGCTGGTCTGCGTGCAGTCGAAAATTTGACGCCTATCGCCAAAAGCGATAGCGCGCTAAAATGAAAGGGTTAAGTCATCTATCTTTTGGGGATTTTAAGGGGAACCGAGAAGTGGATAAATCCAAATATTTTGCGGCAGCAGAGAAAGCAGCCCAAAAAGGCCAAAATGATAAAGCGCTTGAAGCGTTTGAGGCCATTCTCAAAGCTGATCCCAGTGATCTGAAGGCATTGAGTCGTGCCGCGGATCTTCATCTTAAAGAAGAGCATTTCGAAAAGGGCATTGAGTATCTCAAAAGAATTGGCGAGGCCTACACAAAGGACGGCTTTCATAGCAAAGCGGCAGCCATCTTCAAACGTATTCTAAAGATTGATAAAATTCCGAACCGTGCTGTTTTAATTGAAACGCATGAGAAAATGGCATCACTTTATGGTCAATTAGGACTCATCTCAGACGCGATGGGACATTTCGCCATCGTTGTAGATTACTATGATCAAATTGGCGACCAAGCTTCGCTGCTGAATGTTTTAAAAAAGGTCTCTGATCTTGATCCTGAGAATATCGACAATCAGCTTCGGCTCGTGGATCTCTTCATGGCTCAAAGTCGATTGGAAGAGGCCTTAGAAACTCTGTCACAAATCGAAAGTGCAACACGAGCAAAGAACAGCGTCGCGGACTTGGCTCGAGTTTACGAGAAAATGATCGATCATTTTCCGAAAGATTTAGAAAAGTTGAAAGCGCTCGTAGATATACTAATTAAGGCCAATGAGCCAAAGAGGGCGCTCGCGCGAATTCAGCATTCATTTAAGCTTGATCCGAAGAATCCAGATATCTTGGAATTGTTGTCGTCCACCTTCTTGGCTCTTAAACAGCCTGATAAGGCGAAAGCAGTGGATACAGAGTTGATGAAGCTCTATCGACAGCTTGGAAATGAAGTAAAAGCCAGTGAGGTTGAGGCCCGTGTTCATCATGCAGCTTCAAGGTCAAAGAATTTTCAGACAGATTCTACTCGACGGATTTTGCCGAGTGACTTGTCTGAGCCTACAGATCCGGTGGAATCTCTCATTTCGGCTCTTCCGTTGTCAGCAGAAGAGCGAAAAATTTTGGCCGAGTGCGATGTCTATTTTAAATACGGCTTGGCTGAAAAGGCGTATGAAGTTATTCGAAGTCGCCTTTCTGAATTTCCGCAGTCGTTGGTGATTCGTTGGAAGTTAAAAGTGAGCACTCAGGATCTCAAGAAAATTGACGAAACGGCGCATCTACTGAGTGAAATTATTTTGCTGGCACGAAAACAAAATTTAGAAATCTGGGCGAATCTCGCAGTCTCTGAATTGAGAGCCATTGATCCAGGGCATCCCACACTCAGAGGAGCTGCCGACGAAAAAGTTTCTCCAAAAGCAGCTCCAATCTCTGAGACAAAAATTGAGGAATCGACTTCTGATGGTGAAGCGTTTCATGTCGACGAATCTGAGCTCTCGATCGTGGTGGAAGACGAATTCGATGAGAATGCCGAAGATGTTTCTGAGATCTCGTTTAAAGATCTCGAAATTTCAGAGGTTAAACCCGCAGCATCCAAGCCCGAGGTTCAGGAAGTGGAAGTGTCGGCCGATGAATTTGCGATGGAGGAGGAGCCTGATACCATCGTGCTTGCCGACGAACCGATTGAGATTGATGAGCCTCGTATGGCCGAAACAGCTGGTGTTCAGCCCCCAGCTATAGACCTTGCCGAATCTGCTGACCACGAGACATCCGACATATTGTCTGAGGCTGACTTTACGATTGAGGAGCTTGAAAAATTCGATGGGCAGGTTTTGGGAGAGGCCGAGACCCCATCCGCCCAGAAAAATCCTGCGCAGAAATTAAAGGCGGCAGCGGACGAAGTGGCTTTAGAAATTGCGGCTGAGGTTGAGCCTTTCTTTGAATCAACACCCGAGATCGTTGAGCCTGAGGTGATCGCCGTTGCGACAACCCCAGAGCTAAGTCCAGATTTTGAAATCAAACAGGGCCTGGAGGAAGTGGAATTCTTTGAATCTCAAGGACTCATATCGGATGCTCAGGTTCTCATCAAAAACCTATTAGAAAAATTTCCAAATTCGCCAGAGCTTCAATCAAGATCTGCGACCTTAAGGGCCGGCAAATCGACGGCTGCCGAAAATATAAAGAAGAAGAGCCTCGATGTTGAGACTCTCGGGCGCAAAGTGAAGTTCAATGTGCAGGAAGATGAGCGAGCGGATGATGGCGATTTTTTTGATCTGGCTGCAGAACTTAATTCCGAATTTCAAGAGACGGAGCATCAAGGCCCTGCTGAGATTCGAGATGTCTTTGCAGCGTTTAAAAAGGGCATCGAATCGACTATCGGCAAGGAAGATTGGCAGACCCACTTGGATCTCGGAATTGCCTATCGCGAGATGGGTCTATTAGACGACGCCTTGCAGGAGTTTGCCATCGTTGGAAGTATTCCGGAACAGAAAGTCTCAGCCCTCTACCAGATGGGGCTGACGAAGATGGCGATGGAGAAATTTCAGGAAGCGGAGAAACTATTCGCAGATGCCTTGAAAGATCCAAAAGTTCAGTCACAAGAAAAACTCTCGTTAACTTATGAGCTTGGGGAGGTTCTCGTAAAATTGAACCGAAAGGATAAAGCGAGAACGCTCTTTGAAGAGATTCTGAAGCAAGATCCAGAGTTTAGAGAAGTGAGTGAACGAATCAAGGCTCTGGCCTAAAACTGGCCGCCCAGGCCTCGCCCCATGAGAATTTCTAAGTCTCGAACTCAAATTCTTTTCATTTCGGATAATTTTGGCTAAAGCTGCTCTTCAATTGAGAAGGGTGGATTATTTGTGAGGGCATTATTTTCTATTTTTATTTTATCTCTGCAGATCACGATTCTTCAGGCTTCTTGCGATCAAAAAATCGCGGCATTAGGATGGCATCTATCTGGGCCAGAATTCGCATCAGGCCGATGGCAGCCCGACGGGCCGATGATGCCCATAGAATTTAACCGCCTTACAAACCACGGTCGAGTTAAAATGGCTCTGACGATTCAATCGGCTAGCCTGATGGTTCCGGTTTTCTGGAAGCTGATCGATGATTCTTCTTCGCCTTCCAAAGTGGTTCCGTCATCCCCTATCGTTGTGGATCTTTCAGATCCCATCGTTCTTCAGTCTCGTCTTAGCGAGCTTGAGTTAGATGCCTTGCGGAGCTGGGCGAGAGAAAAGGGAATCTCACGGGTTGTGTTGTCTGGGGCGCTGAGCAAATGGGATGAGCCAACGTTACGGGGCGTATTGTGGAATTCTCTCTATCCTCCACAATTGCAAGAGTATCTTCCCTATTCTCCAGAACGAGCTCTCAGATTTATGAGTTATGCCAACCGCGTCGATTGGAGTTTCGCACATCGCACAATTCAACAAGCTCCGGATCAGTTCCGAACGCCTTTGCGCCTGTTGTTGCGTAATCGTCGAGGTTTGTGAGTCCGCTTGTCAGATTGCTTTTCGACGCGTTAACCTTGATTCATGGCAAGTGAGTCAAAACCAATTGAATTAGGTGCCGCATGTGTTGATTTTCAACTCCCCGGGACAGATGGAAAAATATATTCTCAAGAGAGTTTTAAAGACTCGAAGGTTCTGGTTGTTGCATTTACGTGCAATCACTGTCCTTATGTGCAGGCCTATGAATCACGGCTGAACGATCTGGCAAAACTTTTTCGGTCGAAGAAGGTTTCTGTAGTTTGTATTAATGCAAACGATGCTCAGGCTTATCCAGATGATTCATTTCAAAATATGCAAAAGAGAGCGCGGCAGCTCGATTTCGCATTTCATTATTTGAGAGATGAGACGCAAGATGTGGCTCGCGCATTTAATGCAGCCTGCACGCCTGAGTTTTACGTTTACGATGCGTCTAGAAAATTGAGATATCACGGGCGTCTTGATGATAATCAGAAGTCTCCAGAAGCGGTTAAGCATCGCTATTTGAAAGATGCGATAGAAGCGTTGTTGGCTGATGGCGCGCCTGAAATCAATCAGACGACAGCCATAGGATGTAGCATTAAGTGGAAGGCTGCGTCGTGAAAAAGCGAGTTCTTTTTTTGGCAGGCGGTCGTTCAGGGGAGCATGAAATTTCGTTAATTTCGACGAAACATGTTCTCGCCGCGCTTGATCGAAATCGCTTTGATCCCTTCGTGATTGTGATTCAAAAGAATGGTGAGATGACGTGGACTCAGATTGATCAGATTCAGGCGTTGTCAGATAATCCAAAAACCCTCAGTACTCCAAAAGGATCAAGCGTTTCTATTCGGCCCTATCGCTATCAAGGTGATCGACCGACAGTGGTTGTGGATGGAAAGGATTTTCCGTTTGATATTGCTTTTCCATTGCTGCATGGGCCGGGTGGTGAGGATGGAACCGTGCAAGGACTCTTTGAACTAGCGCAGATTCCGGTTGTCGGATGTGGAGTAAAGTCTTCCGCGGTGTGCATGGATAAAGGGTTGACGAAGAAGATCTGCATGCAGGCAGGCCTTCCGGTGATTCCTTTCGTCGAAGTGCATCGAGGTGAGGCCATCCCGCAATTGCCATGGACTTTTCCGTTATTTGTAAAGCCTGCCACTTTAGGGAGCAGTTTGGGGGTCTCCAAAGTCAAATCGCCAGCCGATCTGAAGATCGCCACCGATCTGGCACTCTCAATGGATGAGAAAATTTTGATTGAACCCGGAATCGACGGAAGAGAGCTTGAGATTGCGATTCTTGGAAAGCGTGGAGATTTGAAGGCTTCTCCTGCTGGAGAAATTCGATGCAAAACGGAATTCTATTCATACGATGCCAAGTATGTGGACGGGGATTCGGCAGATTTAATTTTACCAGCGAGTCTTCCCGCCGAGACGCTTGAGAAATTTCAGGGAATTGCCATGAATATTTTTAACGCGCTGGATTGTCGCGGTTTAGCGCGGATTGATTTCTTCATGGATAAAAAAGGCCAATTTCTCTTGAATGAAGTGAATACGATTCCCGGATTTACGCCAATTAGTATGTATCCGAAGCTGATGGGCTTGGCAGGGGTTTCGTATTCTGAGTTGCTGACGACATTGATTAAGATTGCTTGTGAAGAGTAAATGATTTGAGAGAAGACGCGAGGAGAGCAAGAATTTATGTTTTTGAATTTCTTTCATTTGTTTCTTGCCCTAGTGACGGCATCTGATTCTTGCAGAATCGAGGATGATGCATCAGACATCATGAAGGTCGTGAATACGGCGATTGTACAGAACCAATCTGCAGATCAGAAGTCTGATGCTTTCATGACGCCTGCATATCCGGTAGCGCCGCGCGATATTCGGGTGTCTGGATTTGTTGGGGCTGAGGTTTTTTTTGAGATAAGTGATCCAGCTGGTGTTCACCGACAGAAGGCTTTAGCCCTGAAAATCGGGCAGAGTTATTTCGGACTTGAACTGAAGAATGCGGATGGGAATCGAGCGTATATGGTGGCGCCTGACGGGGGGATAGTGAAGATAGGAACAAATACTCCCGAGCGTGTTCAGATTTACAGCTCGCCCTCGGGACTCAATGCGTCCATGGTCAGTAAGATACTTGCAGGGGATGATAGCTGGCTGGTTGATGACTGGAAGCATTTCTCAGAAACGAGGGAATCAAATTTGAGCTTGGGTGGCTCGTGGAGATATCCGGGGATTAGAGAGAAATTGTTACTTGTCCAGCATCGCAATGATCGATCATTCGAAAGTTTCGTCTTTTTCAAAAAACGGGAATCTAAGGATAAAGAAGTTGAGGATTCTGAATTGGGAGCGGTAGACATCACGGAGTTTTATGCAAAGTCAGGGTACGGTTGGAAAAATCCAGATGGAAGGCTGTATATGTCTTCAGAATATGTGGATTGCAGAGACGAGGTGCATCGCCGAATGCCTCTCTGGGATTTGGCCGGGGTCGAAAGTGATTATCCGCCTGAAAGCCGCGATACTTTATATGAAGACGAAGCTATCCAGTATCGGCGGTGTCGTGTGACCGAAGGCGTTGAAGGCGTTTGCTGTGGAAAGACCTGTGTGCCGAAGGGAGACTTTAAATCTGAATCTGACAATCCATGTAGTGCTGGAAGAGATGAATGCGGCTATCGAAATTTTTTTGCTGACAGTGCATTTGATGGAAGACACTGCGAGCTTCGATCCGACGACGGAGAGCCCCAAAAAAAGAGGGAAGGAGTTTGCTATCGAGGCACTTGTTTTGAGAATGGTATGTATCAAGACGTTTTTCCATGTGCATCAGCAATAAGTTCTTCGGATGAGAAGGGGCCCGATAACGAAGAAAATGATTCTTCAACAGCCATAGAGGATGACTCCTCGCCTGCGTTGCAGATCAACGCACGAGATGATCCCGGATTTAAATTTGTGAAAGATGGAACGCCCTGTGGCTGGGGCAAAGTATGCAAAAATAGAAAGTGTATTGATTATAAGGCGGAGGATTGGGAGGCTTTTTTTGATGAAATTGCAGCAGAAATCAGTGCGAAAGCGCGGGACGATCTGGAGTCAGAGTTTATAAGCAATCAGATCGGGGTGAGCGGCGTGTGTACGGTGAGCCAGAATGGCGTGAAGACATTTTTTGCGAACGGATCAACCTGCAGGATAGATCGTGAACATCTCGGAAATTGTTGGCAGGGGGATTGTTTTCGTTGTGATCCTCAGTCGCCGCAAAAGCTCGTTGGTGCAGCGGCGTGCCCTCCGAGTATTTCATGGCCCGGCCGAAAAGGAATTCGGCTTTCGTGCACTGATCCCGAGATTTGTAGCTATTTCTAACGGAATTAGGCCATCCCTTGGGCTTGATCATGGGTTTTAGAGGTGTTTAGATGAGCTGTGCCTCGACCACCAAAGCCATTCAAGTCTTCCGAACTCACGGCCGGTCAGTCGGATTTGCCCCTAAAAAAGCCCGATTGGTTTAAGGTCAAACTTCAAGAATCCGAGCGCTACAAAACAATTGAAGGGCTTGTGAAAGACCATGGATTGGCGACAGTCTGCCGTGAGGCTCGATGTCCAAATATTTATGAATGTTGGAATTCTGGAACGGCGACATTCATGTTGATGGGTGAAACCTGCACGCGAGCATGCCGATTTTGTCACGTCAATACTGGTTTGCCCAAAGCTTTGGATCCTCTCGAACCGCAAAAAATCGCAGGAAGCATTAAGACTCTCGATCTTTCGTATGTTGTTTTGACATCTGTTAATCGTGACGAACTTGAGGATGAAGGATCCAGTCATTTTGCAGCGACCGTAGCCGAGATAAAAAAAATAAATCCTCGCGTGCGTGTAGAAACATTGACCCCTGATTTTCGCCGCACTCAGAGAGATTCAATCGAGAGGATGATCGATGCCGATGTCGATGTGCTCGCTCACAATATTGAAACTGTGAGAAGGTTAGTTCCAACGGTCAGAGATCGGCGCTGTCAGCATGATGTGTCTCTTTCTTATCATCGAATTGCGAAACAATTGAAGCCAACGGTCGTGACGAAATCATCCATCATGCTTGGCCTGGGGGAAACCCAGGCCGAAGTTTTAGAGGCAATGGAAGAATTGAGATCGGTGGATGTGGATATTTTAACTTTGGGGCAATACCTGCAGCCGACTAAAAATCATCATCCGGTGATTCGTTATGTCGAGCCGGGTGAGTTTTCGGCCTTGGAAGCTGAAGGGTTGAAAATGGGATTCAAATTCGTCGCAGCCGGTCCCATGGTGCGAAGTAGTTATAGAGCTGCAGAATTTTTTATAGAACGAATGTTGGGTGAAACAAGGAGTATATATGGCAACAGTTAAACTACCTGAGCTTGGTGAAGGACTTTCAGAAGGTGAAGTCGTTTCATGGAGAGTGAAGGAAGGTGATTTCGTAAAGGCAGATAGCACATTGGTTGAAATCATGACGGATAAAGCGACTGTTGAAGTCCCATCGCCGAAATCTGGCACCGTAAAAAAGCTTTTTTATCAGCCCGGACAAATGGCAAAGGTTGGCGCACCATTGGTGGATATCGAAGAAGCGGGTGCTGCAAAGTCGGCTCCACAGCCTGTCGAAAAGGCAGTCGCTCCTGCAATCAATGAACCTGCGGAGAAGAAACAAGCGGTGGCCGAAACAGGTGCTGCACGTTCGTTTTCAGTTTCACCTGCGGCACGAGTTCTTGCGTCGCCAGCTGTTCGAAAAATGGCCCGCGATATGAATATCGATTTATCGATTATCCCGGGAAGTGGCGAGCGAGGGCGTGTGCTGAGAACTGATTTGAGTCAGGTTCCCGCAGTGATATCATCCTCTGTCCCAGCAATTCAGTCGGCGTCTTGGACCGGCCACAATCGCGAAGAACGTATTCCGTTCATTGGCATTCGGCGAAAAATTGCAGATCGTTTGTCTCAATCAAAATTTACAGCTGTTCATTTTACTCATTTTGACGAGGTGGACTTCACAGAGATTATGAAGCTGCGTGAAGAAATGAATGCAGTGGCTGACAAAAATGGACTTGGTGTGAAGGTGACCTACCTTCCTTTCTTCATCAAGGGAGCCATCGCGGCTATGAAGAAGTTTCCGATCTTGAATTCAACCCTCGATGTTGAACGCAACGAGATTGTCATCAAACACTACTATCATTTTGGAATTTCCGTTCAGACAGACAACGGGCTCATGGTTGCAGTTGTGAAAGACTGCGATCAGAAAGATATTTTTCAACTAGCAAAAGAAATTAAGAGTGTTGCCGATCGTGCACGGACTGGCAAAGCAAGTGTGCAAGACCTCACGGGCTCTACGGTCACAATTACCAATCCCGGAAATATTGGAGGCCTCTATGCAACGCCTGTTATTAATTATCCAGAGACGGTTATTTTAGGGATGTTTCAAATTAAGAAACGCCCCATCGTCATTGAGAAAGATGGGGAAGATCAAATTGTTTCACGGCCAATGATGTACACGAATATCACTTGTGATCACCGTATCATTGATGGCGCCGTGGCGGCGGGATATTTGCGACAGTTCTGTGACTATATGGAACATCCTGCTCGCATGGCATTTTTGTAAAATTTAAAAATTTTTTGGAGGAAGAGATTTATGGCAAAGAAATTTGATGCGGTAGTTATCGGCGCGGGCCCTGGGGGTTATGTTTGCGCGATTCGTTTAGCACAACTTGGAAAAAAAACAGCGTTGATCGATCGTGATAATCTGGGCGGTACCTGTTTAAATTGGGGCTGTATTCCGTCAAAAGCGTTGATTCATGCTGCACGACTTTACGAGACAATGACGGGGCCAGCAAAGGATATGGGTATCCTCGTGAAAGATGTAAAAGTTGATTTCAAGCAGTTGAATGCTTGGAAAAATGGCGTGGTTCAGAAGTTAACTGGGGGTATCGGAGGACTCTGTAAAAAACATGGCATTGAAGTGTTCATGGGAAATGCAGAATTCAAATCGAAGACACAAATCGAGATCGCTCTGAATGATTCGAAGACGAAAGAAGTCATTGAATTTGAACAGGTGGTGATTGCATCAGGGTCGGAATCGTCGGTGATCCCTGGGGTCTCTCCGAACGGCAAGACGATTGTGACAAGTAAAGAGGCATTGAACCTTCCTGAGATTCCAAAGCGAATGGTGCTTATTGGTGGTGGGGTAATCGGTCTGGAGCTTGGAAGTTTTTATTCAATGCTTGGAACTGAAGTCATTGTTTTGGAATATGCGAAGCAACTACTGCCTGGCACTGATGCTGATTTGGTAAAAGTTGTTGAAAAGTCGCTCACGCATCGTGGGGCAGAAATTCATACTCAGTTCAAAGTTTCAGGCGCCGAGTCAAAGGGTAAGGGCGTGGTTGTGAAGGGAACAGACAAAGATGGTAAATCCCAGGAATTTAGCGCCGATATTTGTTTGGTCAGCGTAGGACGTCGCCCCTATACAAAAAATCTTGGACTCGACAAACTCGGATTGAGTGTGGATACGCGAGGATTCATTCCGGTCAATAAATCATTGCAGACATCACTGCCTGGCGTTTATGCGATCGGTGATTGCACGGCGGGTCCGTTACTCGCACATCGAGCATCTCATGAAGCTTTAGTGGCTGCTGCGCATTTGGCCGGGGACAGGAACGCGGTGGTAGACTACCGAGTGATTCCCGCGGCGATTTTCACTGAGCCGGAAATTGCTTCAGTTGGAATGTCGGAAACAGAGGCAAAGGCTAAAAACTTAGATGTGAAGATCGGAAAATTTCCGTTTGCAGCGCTGGGTCGTGCGCTTGCAAACGGAGCGGCTGAAGGATTTTGCAAAATCATCGGAGATGCCAAGACAAATGATATTTTAGGAGTTCATATTGTTGGTCCTGAAGCTGGCAATCTGATTGCTGAAGCTGCTTTGGCAATTGAGATGGGTGCAAGTGTCGAAGACTTGGCGTTGACGATTCATACGCATCCGACATTTCCAGAAGCGTTGATGGAGGCTGCCGATGCTTATTTCGGACATGCGATTCACGTTTATCAGGCTCCGCAAGCTCGCAGCAGTGCCAGTGCGGGTATCAGTCAAAAAGCGGGACATGCGTGATCAAGGTTCTTTCACTTTTAGGATCTCATCTGACCTATCCAGAGATTTGGAATTTGCAGAAGTCTTTGGTCGAAAAAGTGGCGAGACGAGAGCACGACGAGACAATTATTTTTTGTGAGCACGAGACCACCATCACGGCAGGTCGTCGGGCGAAGGCGGAAAATCTGCTGCACGCAAAATGCCCGGTCTATGAAATCGAGAGAGGCGGAGATTTTACTTTGCATTCCCCGGGACAGTTAGTGATTTATCCGATCCTGAGACTGACTGACCGATTTGCTGGAATTAAGGAATATCTGAATTTTTGTGAGAATGTTCTGATCGATTTTTTGATTTTGAAGGGGCTCAATGCTGGTCGATTTGGCCCAACGGGGGTTTGGATTCAGCGTGTGGATGGCAAAGTGCTGAAGATCGCGAGTGTTGGGATTTCAGTGAGGAAGTGGATCACATATCATGGAATGGCGCTCAATGTGTCTAACGACCTGAGATCATTTGGAGCCATTCGCCCTTGCGATTTTGACTCAGCGATTATGACTTCGTTGCAGGATCAGGGAATTGAAATGAGTCTAAGTTCAGTTCAGCGAGAACTGTTAGATTTGTTTAGAGATCATCTTAATTCAGCGACAGCAGAATTCGAGTTAGTTGCGGATCCTTCGTTTGTATCCGATGAAGCTCATCAGTTAATTTCTTCGTCATCCCCTCTAGCAATTTAATCGCAACGACGGGAGATATCTGGCGAAGTTCCTCCCACTTTTCGGGACTGAGGATCCAGAGTGTTGCGTCCTCGTTTGCAACAAGTTTGATATCCGTCGATTCAGTCGCAAACAGAGAAACTTCCCGAAAAGAGGCGCCTGATTTTAACGGAAGCACTTCGTTTTGAAATGCGACTTTGATCGAGCCCTCATCAACAAAAACTAAGCCTGCGCGAAGGTCGCAAACTTCTTGGCCTTTTTTTATCTGTTGTGGCTCTAGAAAATGTGCAAGGGCAGAGCGTTCTTCGAGAGCCCAGTTTTGTGTCAGAGTCGCATTCTCAAGTGCTGTGAATTTTCCCACATCCTATTGTGAGGGAATTTCTTTTGGTCGGGCAAGGCGAGTTCTTAAAATGAAAATTCGGTACGGAAGAACCAAGCTTACACCAACAGAAACCCCGACGAAGTCAGTAATAAAGTCCCAGAGCTCCATGGTTCGGCCAGGTGTAAAAGATTGGTGGTATTCATCAAGCGCGCCGTACAACGTGCCCAGGAATACAGCCGCAAAAAGTTTAGATCGATAGATCTTGAAGCCTGGAACTCTCCGTAGATATCTCGTCAGCGCTCTACCCAAGACGAAGCCAACGGTGGCATAGGCGATAAAATGATGCACCTTGTCTTGATGCTCAAAAAGCGGCTCGGGCATTTCGTCGCCTGGGAGACTGGAAAGGTAAAAAATCAAACTAAGAATGAAAATAACAGGAAGCCAATAGCGAACGGTTGTATTCATGCAGATAGTTGACTGTTCATCGAGAGCGAGCTTGTGTCATCGATGACCTTCCCCACCATCCATGATGTATGAGTTTCGGTAATCTTAACATTCAAAATTTGCCCCATTGCGAAGGTGGGATCCTTCGCAATATGGACGACGCGATTCTTTCTCGTCCGACCCGTCCAAAAATCTAAATTGGATTTCGAGATGCCCTCAAGCATGACCTCAACAGTTTGATTTAAGTCTTCTTGATACTTCCTGAAACTCATCTTTTTCTGAAAAATGAGGAGTTCTTCGATGCGTTCCGTCTTTTCTTCGGGCGGAACATCATCCGTCCATTGCGCGGAGCGTGTATAAGGCCGTTCGCTGTATTTGAACGCATAGACATTATCAAATTCAACCTCTTTCAAGATTTTCATCGTAAGATCAAAATCGGCTCGAGTTTCTCCCGGAAAGCCAACGATGACGTCTGTTGAAAGGGCGATATCTGGCCGATATTTTTTAACGAGCTCCATTTTTTTGAGATAAGTGTCAGCAGTATAAAAGCGGCGCATCTTTCGCAGCACGCTGTCGCTTCCAGATTGAAATGGAAGATGCAGATATTCGCAAAGAATCGGCAATTCTTGAAATGCGCGAGCCAGATCTTCATTGAAATCTCTCGGGTGCGAGGTCGTATAGCGCAATCGTCTCAAGCCTGTGAGCCTGCCGCCTTCTGATTCTCGCTGAAAAATTTTTAAAAGGTCGTATAGGGAATGGAAGGAGCCTTTATCGTCCTTTCCCCAGTACGAATTAACATTTTGCCCGAGAAGCATGATTTCTTTGATGCCTTTATTTGTCAGGCTCTCCGCTTCTTGAACTATCGATGAGGGTGATCGGCTGAGCTCTCTGCCTCTCGTAAAGGGCACAATGCAGTAAGAACAAAATTTATCGCAGCCATTAGTGATCGTCAAAAAGGCTTGGCAATTTGCCTCCGGCCTTGATGCGGGTAGAAGTATTTCGGTTTGATCAGCATCACTCCACTGAGATTCATAGGGTTCGATCATTTCAGGGAGGTCACGGTAATTGTTCGTTCCAAATGCGAAGTCCAAGAATGGATAGCGTTTTACCAGTTTTGGACCTTCGGTCTGTCCAACGCAACCGCCAAATCCAATGACCTTATTTGGGTTCTCTTTTTTAAGTGCTGCTAATCGTCCGAGACTGCTGAGCGCCTTGGTCTCAGATTTATCGCGAACGGAGCAGGAGTTGATCAAGATTAAATCTGCATCGTCGGGGGTCTGAGTTTTTTGAAATCCTTTGGACGACAGGATCTGAAGCATTTGCTCAGAATCATACTCATTCATCTGGCAGCCAAAAGTTTGTATATAAACGCGTCTCACGAGTGACTCTGAGGTACCATGTCAGCCTAGAATCCTCAACTTGGGAGTTGAGTCAGGTTTTCAAGGCTTTCCGCCCGGCAAGACGGCAAGATTTTTCCTGCTAACCCGCTTAAAACGCTTCCTGAGCCTACTTCTAGAAAATGTCGAAAACCGGAATCATAAGCCCTCTTCATCGACATTTCCCAGAGTACCGGCCTTGAGACTTGCTCGATAAGATGAAGTTCGATCGCCGACGGATCCGACACAAAGTCAGCATTGACATTTGCAATCACCGGAATATTTGGAGCCCGAAGCTTTATTTTTTTGATTTCGTCGCCCAGTTTTTGCCCCGCTGTCTTCAGAAGTGACGAATGAAATGGCCCGGAAACCTCGAGTGGAACGATTCGTCGAATGCCGAATTCTTTTGTGAGTTCCTGCGCTTTCGCAAGCGCTTCAGTGTGCCCAGAGACGACGATCTGGCCAGGGGCATTCAGAAGAGAAATTTCTAAACAAAATGGAACGAGTTCTCTCACACGCTTACATAGATTCTCAGCCTGTTCAACTTGAGCTCCAACAAGGGCGGCCATGCCAGCAGTTCCTGGTGCGACAGCTTCGGACATAAGTTGTCCGCGTTTGTGAACCAGAACGATCGCGTCTTGAAACTTCATCGCTTCCGCATAGACGAGTGCTGAATATTCTCCTAGCGAGTGGCCGAGTCCGAGGCCTGCGTGAATGTCTTTCGTCTTGAGCCAGCGGCCAACAGCCGTCGAGACGGTCAGAAGGGCGGGTTGAGTAATCGAGGTCTCCTTCAGCTTTTCAGCTGGGCCATCCCGAAGAATCGTCGACAATGAAAAGCCCAAAGCGGCATCTGCCTCGCGGAGAGTTTCATTGAATGGGCCTTCCAGATCTGGAAATTTTTTTACAAGTGAATATCCCATCCCAACAGATTGGGAGCCCTGTCCGGGAAATAAAAAGGCCCATGAATTTTTCTGCTCAATCATTGCTGATCAAACTAGGATTTTTTTGGAATTAGATCCAGAGCGAAGATCGTTGACCGTGTCGCTCCAAATTTTTTGAATCCCAGTTCGGGCAGGACGTCGAACAGGCTTTCTGCGTATATATCGAGTGAAAAAACGCGAATTTCAGCCAGATCGCTGCGGTCCTTGGCTTCAGAGTAGATTGCATATAACAAGGTTGCCATGAAATCTCCGAAAGCTTTGCCTTGTCGGAGTTTCTCGCCAAGTGTGAATTTTGGGAGAACGGCCCCCGGTTGAAAATAGGTTTGCTCATCTGCATTGAAGAACCGAATGGTGGCAATGCCCACGAGTAAAGAACTTTGAGCCCAGATGATATTTCCATCAGCTCGGAACAAATTCGATCTTTCGATTTCGTAGTGATCGCCTGCTCTGTGAGAAATCTGGGATAAAAATTCTAGAAAGCCAGGATGGGATTTGCTGGTTGGTCCGAAATAGTGATCCAGAATTTTTTTGAGTCGAGGATGAACTTCAAATTTTTCACTAAAGAATTTATGAATGGCCGCTTTTTCTTCATCAATCAAATCGTGTGGGGCCACCGGAATAAGTTGTTGTATGCACCGGGGACATGAAGAATGAGATGAAGTGCAGACCGATGGGTAAACAGGTCGGACATGCCAAAGAGTTGCCAAAAAAACGACAGAGACGCAAAAAAAAATTCCCCTCATGCCCCAGTAGTACCTCGTCCAATAAATCTTTCCGCGTCCTGCGGAGAGGCATTTTTGTTGAGACAAGGCGGAGGGATGGCGCCAGGTTGGACACCTGCGACATCCCGACAACGATGTGTCAGCAAAAATGCCTTCCGCCCTCTGGGAATTCAGTATTTGCCCTGACTCTTCGTTGCT
>JACCDG010475217.1_pt1 | contig 92541 bp, 98 predicted proteins | sample 7442471 | NCBI WGS metagenome assembly JACCDG01 (sample SAMN15323444, study PRJNA562643) | freshwater metagenome | isolation source: river surface water | place: USA:Blue River Watershed | collected 2017-08-17 | reverse complement strand
TTCCTTCAAGCGAAAATACACATTATAAATGTACAATGTTTTATCTTGTGTATCATTCCGCTTACGACAGGCATTATCAGTCCCCGTCACTCCTTCAATATTCAAACCTTCCATTTTTGTATTATTGTTATCAATAAACCCATACACCTCGAATGGAATATTGACCTTACGACAAAACAGTGCCATATTAATGACCTGCTCAATTGTACCCTTGATATTCGATTGCATAGATGAGGACATATCAACAACCATCAACATCCCATGATTCTTTCCATTGGGAACAGTCGTGCTCTGTAGGAAAAGATCATCAGACAGCTTATACTTCCAAATTTTCTTAATATCAAGATCACCCGTCTTGCTAATCTTTGCCTTCGCAAACTGCTTAGCATTTCTACGCAGCTCAAATTCCTTAACCATGTAGGAAATATAGCGGCGGTTCGCTGCCATAAAATTATTATACAGTGTATCACCCGTCTTTTCGAACACAGGATCAAATACCATAGTATCATACGTTACCTTCGCAGGCACCACCCAATCCTTCAGGTTGAGGTCGGGCCAGTATAGGTAGTTCATCGGATAAGCGTTTGCATCAATAAGCGATTCTTCATGACGTTTCATTGCATCATAGGTAATTGACGTAGGTGCGTCTGAATATGCCCATTCACGCATTTTGCTTTCTACGATCTCATTCATTACCTGTGTCTGCTTGGTGTCAGATTTTTGTGTATCCTTGTCCTGTTGATCAGGTGAATCAGACTCTGCTGAATCCTGTGAAGGAACACTCTGCGTGCCAGAAACTTCGTCGCGGTCATCACTGTTGTCTACGTCATCCGTATCTTCTTCATCATCAAGGAAATCAAATTCTTCTTCCTTATCTTCCTTTTCCTTTTCGGTAATATCATACAATTCATTGGCAAGCACCATGACTTCATCCCACGTTTCTACATCCTCGACGCGAGTAATGAATTCCTGTTCCTTTTCAGTAAATTGAATATTAGCACGTGACCCAAGCTTAAAGTGTACGTTGAGTCGGTCAACAAAGGGCATGGCCTGCATTTCATCGAAGGTCATACCAAAGAACCCGCGCTCAACCAACTCGGTATAACCATTGTACATGGGCTTACGCAAGCCAGGATACTTACGCTTCATTTTCTTTTCAATACGAGCATCCTCAATAATATTGAGGAAGGTCTTTAAGTTTCGCTTTGTCTTAACTTCTTCTTCCCACCCTTCAGCAGGCGTAAACAGTGCATGACCAACTTCATGCCCAATCATAAGATCATAGAGATCATTAGACACGTCTGTCCAAATAGGAAGTGCGAGAACACGGTCCTTAACGTCAAAGTACGGCCCGCGGATTTGGCGATGCTCAATACGAATGTTTTCTGACGCAAGCAACTTACCGAGCTGCGTCTTTGACAGATCAACCAGTTTAGCCATTATTCCTCGCTGAAGTAGGTATGTATATAATATAATACAGGCAGTGACTAATGTCAACCGCCTGTATATACAAGTAAATCAATGAGTTAGCGTTTTTTCGCTACGGGTTTCTTCTTTACTGCTTTTTTTGCTGCGGGTTTCTTTTTTGGAGTAGGAGTAGCTTTCTTAGGAGTATCTGATAATCCCGCTTTTTGCTTTAATCGCTTTGTAACTTCTTCGCTGGACATCCAAATATCTTTATTTTGTAAAATGGCATCTATTTCGTCTGTGGTAAGGAATCCCGTGTAGATATCTTTCCAAAGCTTTTGACTCCAGGTACGTTCATGTACAATATTGTCATACATTTCTCCGCCCTTGCCAAAACTTCCTGAGCTATAATTATGGAACATGAACATTGAGTGATCGCTGATTTCCCAATGTTTTGCACATAAGAAAATAATAGTTGCGGCACTCATACAGGCACCTTCAACAGATGCTACAATCGTCGCCTTTGTTTCACTCATCACCCGCATGAATTGAATTGCGGTGAACAAATCGCCGCCGTGTGAATTGATATGAAACATAATAACATCTTGCTCTGATGCTGTGCGAATACTTTCAAACCATTGTACATATTCTCCAGGTGATTTAATTTCACCTTGCAAGTAAAACTTATGTACGCGACTAATCGGCTTTTCAATATAGCTTTGTAGAATCTGAAGATCGGGGAGCTTATCCATAGTATTTAGTCACTTTTAAAATGTTATCAATTTGTTTTTGAATGATATCCTTTCTGTTGGGCCAGTGAATATATTCTTTGTCAGGATTTTTTTGCAAATTGTACAGCAAAGGTAAAATTAAATTCTCTAATTCCTTGAGCTTACCCTTTGCTTCAGAACGAATTAATGCCTTGTGTTCTTCTAACATGTCGCTCGTATCACCCATAGTTAAGCTCTCAAGTTTTGTTTCTAATGAGCTAATCTTTTCTAATAAGGTGTCCTGAAATACAGGATCTACACTAGGAACTGTGGGTGATAAATCGCTGTCGCCAAATGTAAACCCAAAATCAAAACTATTTTCATTTGACATGCTTTGCTCGCTGTAAGAGTTTTCGTTGTAACTTCTTTTGACGCTTCTTGAATTTATCAAGCGTGTATCTTAACTTAAAATTTGATGCGTGGTGAGTGAAATTTATTCCCTCCATATGATCATATTCATGTAATATGATTCGTGCCGCGACCCCAGTATATTGTGCGGTAACATACTCACCGGTTTCATCCTGATAAGTAATCACTAAATCCTGGGGTCGTTTCAATGTAAGAAAAAATCCCGGAAAGGAAATACATCCTTCTTCCATAGTACTTTGTTGTGGTGATACACCAACAATTTGTGGATTAAACATCGTAATTTGCTTTTCATCATTGCCAATTGTAAATACACGAAATGGCATCCCTAATTGATTAGCTGAAATCCCTACCCCACCAAACTTTTTCATGGCTTTTTTTAATACTTCAGCTAATAATTCTGCTTTATCTTTGTCCTTTTCAAAATCAAAAGCAGGGGGTTTAATTGTCATCCGGGGATCAGCAAAATGTATTAATTCTAATTTTTCGCTGTCTATTGTTGTTAGATCAATTTCACTCATACTTCCTCATTGCTAAATGATAACAGAAAAATTCTTCTTCTTTTCAAATTTTATAACGTGATTAAACTTATCAAATAATTGATCACCTTTGTGTGAGATTACCCAGACATTTGTTCCTTCACCTAAGGTATTTAATAACGTCATGACTAAATCAGTTGCGGTGTTATCTAAACTACTATCAAATACTTCATCAAGAATAAGCAAATTAGTACTAGCAGAATTCTTGAGCTTGGCGATTGTACGCCACGTAAACAAAAGCGCCAAATCAATTCTTTGTTTCTCGCCTTCACTAAAGCTTTCATAACTAAAATCATCCCGATAACGCGATTTAATAATCTCATCAAATTTCTCATCTAATGTAAACTGCACAAAGAAATCCATGGCAGTCAAATATTTGTTGACAAGTTTATTTATAACGGGTAAGTATTGTTTAATTATTTTTGTTTTAATTCCTGAATCCTTTAATAGCACATTTGCAATATCATAATAGGATTGCAGTTCATTCATATCACTCCGTTCTTTCGCAATCTCCAGGGCTTCTTTTGCTAAATCTTTTAACTTCGCCTTTTCAACTTCAATGTTTCCTACCTTAATTGTGATATCATTTTTTTCTAATTCAAGACGTTGAATATATCGTTCACTGGACGCGATATCATTTTTTACACTATTGATCTGCTCTGTTAACTCACTAATTTTGTTGTTTATCGTATTAATTTCATGCAAGCGAGTTTCTAACTTATTCCTATCATGTTCGATATTCAAGATGTGTCCTTCAATATCTGTCATTTCCTTTTCATGATCGTCAATAATATTTTTTTTGAAGTCATGCTCAATACCTTGCTTGCACTTTGGGCAGGTATCATTATTATGATAAAAGGAAATTTCTTTTTCTAATTTTGTCGTGGATGATCTGTAATCGTTGATCTGTTGAATGATTTTATTGATCGTTTGGATAACAGTATTTGCATCTGCAATATCATTAATGCAACGATCCCGATCACCATCAAGATCGGTAAGGATACCATGTTTTTCAGCAATTTCATGTTGAGCCTCGTGAATTTTGTTCACTATGTCTGTAATACGAGCATCACGATCATCTTGCAATGTCTTAATGTAATCTTGCTGAAGCTGTGCTTTGTTTTTTGCAATCGTGATTTTTGTATCGGTTTGAACAATAGATGATTTTAGATCCGCAAGCTTTTCTTTAAGCACCACATTCATTGCGGTAAAGATTTTAATATCTAAAATATCTTCAATAACTTCTCGCCGTGATGCTGCAGGTAGTTGCATGAATGGCGTAAATGACGCAGATCCTAAAATTACAATCTGTGTAAAAGACTTATAATTTAATTTTAAAATACTTTCTTCAAGATATTTTTGATAGTCACGAGATGCGGCATCTTGATTAATTAAAACAGTATCAACCCAAATTTCAAATATTCCAGGTTTAATTCCTCGCACAATTTTGTAATGCTTCTTACCAATATTAAACTCAATCTCCACCAAACAATTTTTATTGTTAATGGTGTTGACCAATTGTGGCTTATTAATATTACGATAAGGTTTTCCGAACAATGCAAAACAGATAGCATCTAATAGGGTACTTTTCCCGCTACCATTTTCGCCTACAATTAATGTAGTTGGACGCTTATCTAATTGAATTGTGGTAAAGGCATTTCCTGTTGAAAGAAAATTGCGCCAACGAACTGTTTGAAAATGAATCATGATTGTATATTTTGTGCTTCAACATATAATGTTTTTAGCAACGTTTTCAACCGTGTCTTATCTTTTGTCGTTTCTGTAGCATCAACGAATTCAGAAAGTAATGTCATGGTATCTTCAATATTTAAATTATCATCAATGGCTTGACTCTCAAAATCAGAAAAATCTTCATGGATCGTCAATTCAATGATTTCATTAATATACAACGACTCAACGAATTTGTCAAATTTTAAATAATCTGTTTTATTCACTACGATCAGTTTCACACACGCATGCTTGTAATTTTTTGCATCGTAGATAATTGGTTTGGTATCATCATAATAAATCTTATGAAACATCTTGTTTGGATTTGCGATGAATACCAATTCCTGTGTTTGGATGTCTAAGGTATGAAATCCTCGCACATCATCATAATCTGACCAAGTAAATTCATAGGGACTACCTAAGTAATAGATGTTTTCATCCGCACTCCGGTGATGAAAATGTCCCGTCAATACCATATCAAACTGACTTAACATATTTCGATCCATCCCGCCATCATTCTTGACCCCGCGGAACATATGAAATCCTTCAATTTCAAAATGCCCGATACAATAGGTTGAGGAATCTTTTAATACCTCTAATGACTCATCATAATTGTCAGAACAAATCCACGGCGAGAATGTAAAGGTCTTCCCGTCAATTATTTGCTTACAGGGCTTTTCAATAACCGTGATGTTGGGATATTCTTTTAATAACAAATTTAAGGAATTCACATCATTGGTATTCTTATAATAGGTATCATGATTACCTAAAATCACAGTCATGTCAATATTACGTTGTTTTAACTGCTCAAAAAAATATTGTTTACATGAATGTAAAATACTGAAGTTAATATATTTGCGCCGATCAAAAACGTCACCTAAATGAAAGATCGTTTTAATTTGATGTTCGTCAATATAGGGAAAGAATACTTCATCATAAAACTTTCGAAAAAACGTATCAAATTGATGTGAGTCATTACGTGCGCCAAAATGTGTGTCTGCTAAAATAGCGACTTTCATTTAGGCCTCGAAAATAGCAGAGTTTGCCCCATGTTCAAACACTTCGACGCTCTTAAGACGCACACGATTGTCAGTTTGATGTGCAATTTGTGGTGCAATGTCTGTGTACACCATTTCGGCAAACCGTTCGCACCCTACTGCGGGGAGGATACGTAAATCACATCCGCCGAGCTTTTCAAGACGCTTGAAATCTTCAAGCATGGGATCATCATCTGCTACGGCTAGGGTATGATCAAATGTATGATCTAAATATTCCTTAATCCACTTTGTATTGCCGAAATCATATACCCAATTTCTATGATCTAATGTATCGCTTTCAAAGATAAAGCGAAATCCTAAGCTGTAACCATGCAATAAATTACAATGTGAGTCGGCGCGCCATTGACGAAAAGCACAACTCATCCCGCGGTCATTCCCAAATGTCTTTGTCGAAAAGTATTTCATGATTACCTCGAATGGTGAAGAAGAATATTTTCTACATGGGTTACAGCCACATCCCACGAAACTGGTCCTGTTTCATCTGCATATTCAACCGGATCGGGACGACCTAATCGAATAAATGCTTCAATACGTTCGACTGATGAAGCTGATTTATAATCAGAATACCATACCTCATCGTGCATCACCGGCTTATATGAGGTATTTGTATTTGCAAAAATAAAATCAAAATCAACGCTTAATGTTTTACATGATTGTTCAGCATCACATAAAATTGAAAACTTATTATCGTACAAGTATGGTGTGCTTACCTTTACCTTGTCTGCACCCCAATTACCTAACGTAAATGCCGTGAAGTCGGCATCACGAAATTCTTGACGACAATCAGGATAAATTGCGTGATCACCTGCGTGAATTCCCATAGCAATTTCAACATCACAATTCTTTTGATTTGCAATACTTAATGCAACCGCTTGAATTATAGACGAAAAAATCTTGTTACGATTTGGGACAACAGTTTCCTTCATGTTCTCTTGTTCGTAATGCCCCTCAGGGACTTCTGCACCGCCGACAACTAATGCAGAGTTTAATAGCGATCCGATATTCAATGATACGATTTCATGACGAATAGGATACTTATTAAGCTTCAAATAATTTGCAACCGACTTTGCACACTCTAATTCATAGTGATGCTTTTGTCCATAATCAAAACTCAATGCCGTTACTTCATAATCTCTTGCAAGTAGATGAAGTAATAATGATGTTGAATCCATCCCGCCACTCAAAGAAAGAACCGCTTGTTTTTTCATATTATTGTCTCCACATTTTCTTGGTATACATGTGTGCATCAATTAAATACTTTGCGTGATTTAGCAGTAAATACGACGATGAAGCACGAACTGGATTAATATCAATTCCACCACGTCTGGTGTATAAGCATGTTACAAACAATTCATCAGGATTGAACTTATCATGCAATCGCTTGTAAATACATTCACAAATTTCTTCATGGAAATGATTTTCATTTCGCATTGATACCAGATATTGTAAAATACTCTCAGGAGATACTGTTTCCTTGCCGAGCATGTAGATATATACATCTCCCCAATCAGGTTGATTCGTTACCCGACAATTTGAACGAAGATTTGAGCTGTACACCGCCGTAACTTTATTACTGACATGATGTTCTGACGTAAGTAAGTCAGGAGCTTCGTTATACTTATCAAATTGCATATCCATCGTATTCAAATTATCAAGATTTTTGAACTGTCCTTGAACAGGATTCTTTGGATTATTTGTTTCGATAGGAATGAAGATATGTGCAGAAACCGTAGGACCTAAAATTTCACACAAATCGGTTTCAATAATCTTCTTTGCAGTATCAATAACCTGTGAAGGTAGATCACCTAACTTGCACATATTAAATGAATTCAAATAGAGCTTCAAAGACTTTGATTCAACAATATGTTCAGATGATGCTCCATAAACAATCTTCACATGTCCGACAACAGGAAACCCATTATTTGTGAGTGCAGAGAACTCATAAGCATTCCAGACATCAACGCCGATGAATGGGAGATTTGCTTCATCAATATTATACTGTGTGCGATTAAGTACACGAGGCACAGGAACTAATAATGATTTATCAATGAAGTCAGGTGTAACGTAGGGCTTTACAATTGTCCCGTCACCTGCTTTACCTAAATGTTTTGATGCAATTTGTTCAATTAAAGACATAATTAATCCAGGGCTGAAAGTGAAGCTATATTTGACCGACGACGAATACCATGTGACATTACGTGCGAACTAAAATTGTTATACCATTGTAATATATCACGTTCTGTATGAATATTCAAGAGGTGACCAATAGGAGATGAATCACCTGGTTCTTCCCAAATATCTTCCGCACGTTTCATAAAATTTTGTACTTGATAATATGTATGTGCTTGCTTGATTAACATTCCGGCAATTTGTGCATTACCACCAAGTGCTCTAGCGTTTTCGCGCAAAGTAGTAAACTTCAAACTACTTTCACCATCTAGACCAAAAATTAATTGATTATATTGATCATGTGTTACCAACTTATCAAACGTATTATGAAAATACTTATAGATGTTATCAAACACTTCTACGGCTAAGGGTGTTTTATGTGTCCCGTAACTCTTACATGTTCCATTTAATTTAATTAATCCCATATCATAACATGATGTATGAGATGTAGAATCATAGGACACACGCTTAAACGTATTTAAAAACCCTGATCGAATTAAAAAGATAATAGGACGTAAACGATATAATGACCCAATACCCAAAAAGTGTACGTGGGAACTAACCGCCGGATGACAATCTTTACTAATTAAATGTGCAGCATGTAACATCTTAATAGATTCAAGCTCACCGTTCCCCATACAGGTATCGGCAATAGCCACGCCGCTTACATGTTCATAATCTTCTTCTGTGAGCTTCGAGGCAATCGTATCAAAGAAGAATTTCATGTCCTGTGGTGTATTTCCTTGTACAATAATAATGACCTTTGTCTTTGCTTTATTCTCACGAAAGAACTCAATTTGCTCTTTAATATTTTGTGCCGTTTTTTCTGCTGACGTTGCAAATTCATGATCTTCGAAAATCTTATTTCCTGTGTTTGATCGTTCATTGCTTGTCTGTACAAGTGAGGTACTCGTCAAGGGAATAACGTCAAAACACATCGCATAATCTGCAAATGTTTGCGTTGCATAAATTTGCTTTTTAATTTCAGGCGTTACAGATTTACCAGTCGTAACAATTTGCAACCCACCTGAATCTGCGTATACTTTTTCACTCTCAAGCCAATTATATAATTGAAATCCTTTTTGTGGCTTAACGAATCCCTTTTCGGTAAAGGCATTAAATAGCATTGACAGCGCAGGATCACTATTTTTGCTGTACTCACGCACATCATTTTTTACGGTTGTCGCAATTTCACTCACTAATGGTTTATATGTAGCAAATACGCCAGGATCGGTGAGCATGTCTTTGTGAAACAGCTGCATCCGTCCGCACCCAGAAATAACATATTCAAGTTTATAAGTCATATTAGCTACCTAAAATTTTTAATAAATGCTTTGTTTGGTAAATTGCATCATCTAGAGCATTATGATGTGTACCTTCACGTACATCAGGTTCAATCACAATAATATTTTTCATTGTGCGATAGCAGCGATCTTCCCAATGTTTCCACGGACGATTAATACCTACCGCTTCATATGCACTTTGTAAAATTACATTATCGAACGCTACACTATTACCCCACGTAGGTAAAGATACTGACCCATACCACTTTGAAAAGTTTATTAATGCATCCTTCAATGGGAGAGTATCTTTACGCAATGATTCAAGTACTTCCTTTGGTTGATTTCTCCACCAATTAACTACAGGCGCTTCAACAACCAACCCATAGCGCTTGCAATCAGCCGCATCAACCGTACAATAAAAAGTATCAATGATGCCGGCGTCAACTGAAAACTTCACCGCACCAATCGAACAAATAACAGAATTTGTTGCGCGAGCCATTGTTTCTAAATCAACCATTACTTGAATCTGTGACATTATTTAGCCCTTAATCAAGTGCATAAATTCAGCACGAAGCTCAGGTTCCTTCTTAAAGGCACCACCTAGCTTTGAAGTGATTGTCTTTGAATGTGGATCTTGAATCCCGCGGGCCTTTACACAGAAATGTTCGGCATCAATCACGACCGCGACATCTTCTGTTTCAAGAATAAACGAAAGGGCATGATAAACCTGTTCCGTTAGTCGTTCCTGAATCTGTGGACGACGAGCAAAATATTCAACGACACGATTTAACTTTGACAATCCTAATACCTTTTTGCGTGGAATATATGCAACACACGCTGTGCCTGCGATTGTTTGAAAATGATGTTCACACAATGAAATAACTTGAATACCCTTTTCAAGCACCATTTCATCATAACCCATCTTGTTTTCAACAACCGTACACTTGGGGAAGTTTTCAGGATCAAGCCCCCACATCAATTCATTCACATACATCTTCGCCACACGAGTCGGTGATTCAGACATCGAATCATCTGTTAAATCCATACCTAACACTTGCATGATTGTTTCGAAGTTGCGTGAAATTTTTGCAATCTTTCGCTTTGCGTTCCAATCACAAAACGCAGAAGGAGTTTCTACACCCAAAGAAACAAGATGCTCATGAACCTTATGCCCGAGTACGGGATCACACTTCTCAATATTTAACGACATATTATATCCTCACGTTGTATATAGTATATTTAGCGACCAATTACATTACCAAACACATAACAATGATTTCGTGTGGCGACATTATACCCACGATTCATTGCCTCAATACACAGATTACCGATACCAGTATCTTCTTGTGCATCTTTTGTAGCACCCACGGGCATCACCCATACAGGCGGCATGAAACTTCCACAGAACGATCTAAGATTTTTTACATAAGTATCAAGTTCATTCCAATTCTTGTCGGTCCCATTACAAACAAACTTTAAAATGGACGTTGCATTAGTCAAAGCGTAATCCCTGATATTTTCAAGATTCACAGCATCAGGTTCGCCTGATACCGTGAACAACTTAGGACTCATTGACCAATGCCAACGAGCACCGCCTAGATCCTTAAATTCTACGTTAATAAAACGGCTCAACTCATCAGACAATACCTTGGTCGCATTTGTTTCGACTGTGATGATCCGTGGCATGTTACCGCGACGATGCAGTTCACGTAGAATTTCTATCATTGCCTTTTGCTGCAACATAGGTTCACCGCCGGTAAAGCACAACATCGTATTTTGGTTTGTTACTGGATGCACAAACAATCCTTCAGGATTATGTTCACTGGTGTTCGCATCAATCAATCGTGATGCAATGACTGTGGGATCACCATCATGTGCTAAATGCTTGTAACGCTGTGACCACGAGTATGAACTATCACACCCATAACTCCACACAGGTAAGTCATTTACATGATTGACGCTATTAACGTCAAACGTTTCATACGGAAGAACCCACGTAGTAGAATCTGTAGGATCCTTTTGACCAAATCCGTTACAATTTAAATTGCAACCAAAAAAGCGAAGCCAGACAGCAGGTGTGCCTGCTAATTCTGCCTCGCCTTGAAAGGAATAAAAGATTTCTGAGTATCGTACACGCATATGTTACCTCACAATGATTGAATGATATAATATTACATAATACTGATACAAATGTCAAGGTTTATTCCAAAATTTCTAAGATATCAGGATCTTTTTTGGATTTTTGAAGGTATTTAGGTGTGCGTTTGATCGCGGTAGACGTTGACTTCTCTGTATCAGTCATCTCCTGTCTCGCCAAATCAGCTTGCTTCTTTAAATATGATACAAAGGAATTACCATAATCACCTTCATCATGAATTTGGCGAATGAGTGAATCTAAATCAAGTGACTCAATATACTTATATTTAGTTTGTAGATTTTTCTTCTCTTTTTGGATTCTACGCAAAAATGCGTAATACGTAATTTGTGTAAAATACGCAAACGGATTGCTTGACTTATTAGGATCAAAATTATCAATGTAAGTAAGGCAATTTTCAATTGCATCAAGAATCATATCATCACGGAAACTATAATTGATAAAGTTACTCTTAAATGCTAATTGATTTGCAATCTTAATAAAACATTCACCAATGTATTCAGGAACCTGTGGCTTTTCGGTATTGTTCTTAATAGCTTCCTGTACGGTATTGCGATACGCCGTAATTTCTTTCAGGAATACACTATTGTCAATATAATGGCGGGTAGTATCTTTGTCAGCTTTCTTCATCTAAGTCATCCTCATAATAGTAAAATTCATCTTCAGGGTCATCAATATCTATAATCTTTACTTCACCTGGCGTCACATCTGTTAATAATTTCATAACGGCTTCTTCACGAGCTTCTTCTTCACGAATACGTTTTTTCGTTGCTACTGTTTGTGTAATATAATTCACATATTGCTGGCGTACATCTCTTTTTAAATCACCGATAGTTAATACGATGTCGGTGCTAATAACAAATTCATCACTATCACTCATCCCAATCCACGGACGAAGAATAAATGTCTCACCAATTACTTGTCCCTTATGGCGTTGTTGTTGCTGTGGAATGATTTGTACCGGCTCAATGATTGAAAGATGTGTTTCCGTAGCAACAGACTTAACATCTGATGCCATGGCACATAAGATCATTTCTCCTGTCTTAAGTTTGATGATTTTAAAATAATCGTCATTAATCATGGAGTGGTACACTGATGAATTTATACGTGAATCCTTCTTCATTGTATATTTTTACACGTTCAACTAAATGCAACAATGTATAATTTTTATGTGCTTTCCATGCTAAATTATCCCCAATATCGAACAACTTACATGCAACTTTGTTTTCACCCAGCCGTAACCCTCGACCAATAGATTGCAAGTTGCGTATACGCGATTTAGTTGGCGAAGCAAATACAATATTGTGCAGGTTACGTATATTTATTCCTGTTGAAAATGTGCCATAGGATGCTAGAATAATCGCATTAGACGCTTTTTCTGTAATGGCACGAACTTGTTCACGCGCTTTCGCTTCGACGCCACCATGCACGAAAAATAGTTCTCGACCTGGTTCAAGTTTTTCAGATAGTAATTCATGTAATACTTTGCCATGCTTTTCAACATATTGAAATAATACCAAGGTATTACCTTTTCGATCTAATACTAAATTTCTAATAAATTTATTTCTTTTAGGATGTGTTACCAGCCAATCAATTTCTTCTTGATATGAAAATTTCTTACAGGTTTGTTTTTCTGCATCAGAATAATCTAAGGCAATACATTTAATTTTTAATTCCGCGAGCTGTTGTGTATTCATCAACTCACGAGTTGTAGTTACTTTATGGGTAACCCCAAATAATCCTTCAAGCACTAATTTATGTGTTTGTGTCCCGTCTAAGGTACCTGTGGTCCCAATACGAAATGGTGCGTTTACGCACTTATGTAAAATTGTTGTTAATGACTTCGATTTAAACAAATGTGCTTCGTCGCCATAGATAACATCAAATTGCTCAAAAAATGCTTTGGGCATTTTGTAAATACTTTGCCACGTTGAAATAACTACTGGAACATCTGTTGTTTTTTCTTTTCCCGAATAGATGCGCGTACAGTTTTCAGATACTTTCCAATCCTGCGCTGTAGCATAATCAGCAAAGTCACCATATAATTGTTCGACGAGTGATGTTGTAGGTACAATAATTAATTGTTTTCTGTTATGTGATTGATGCCAACGAATGAGTGTGTAAATAATTAAACTTTTTCCACTTGCGGTTGGCGATAATAATAACACACGGTTTCGTGTAATCGCTTCTTTTACGGCATTGATTTGATAATCCCGTATTTCTATAGGTTGCCCATTTGAGTGATACTGCAATGACTGAATAAATTCGTCAGCCTTGGATGCATCATCATATACGAAGTCGCACTTATTCTGATACTGATATTCATTCGTTTTACAGAATTCTGCGACATATGGCAGCAACCCAATGTATAGTTCCTTCGTATATACATTATATAATCGAATTTTTCCGTCCCACATTTTTGCGCGATATTGCGGAGTAAATTGCGCGCCAGGAACAGTAAAGGTAAAAAAGTCACTAAGTTCTAACATGATGCTAGGTTCAGCATCTACATGTAGATACGTTTCATTCTTTTTTGTTATGGTAATCACATGCCACCATTCGTAAACTTATACCAATCAATAGCAGATTTTACATCCCATGTTCTGCTATTGATTGATTTAATAATTTGTTCTAATTGATAGACAACTGTTTTATGATATTCAATTTTGTCAATTTGTTGAATGACATCTTCGTCTGTTTGCAGCACAATTTCCATTTCTGTTTTGAGCGGCTTATTCAACAAGTATTGTTCCCATCCTAACGTATCAAGTTCGTCTTTGGATAGTTCACCGCGAAAGTATCGTTCCTTTAACTTCCGAAGGCGCAGATATTCACTTTCTGATTTACGTAACTGTAATTTTGATGACGTAAGTAATGCTAAATATTTAGCATGAAGCTTTGGGACCCGAGTAGCTTCGGTGCCAAGGTCGGTCATGTTGATTTCACAATCCTTTTTCCACAAATCTTGAATCTCAGTTAGCTTCATATATCCTCACACAATCATTTAATACAAAAATATACACATATTGTGTAAGTTTGTCAAGTGTTATACTTCTGGTGTTACTCGTTCCAATTCATATTGGCGATACTTAAACACCGCAGCAGCTTGAAAGTATTGTGTATTGGTTGAGCTTACGTCAAACTCTAATCCAGTGAGTGACACAGGAAAGCAATCATAAAAATTGATTTGGGCTACACGATGATTATCAGATCCCAACACGATTAACGAAGCATCACTTAATTCACCACCATCAGCTTTAAAATTAATATCTCGCCCTGTGATGGCTTGTCCTGCGGTTAGCTTTTTAAATTGGTCGCGTGACGTAGGAAATCCCAATCCCATCAACCAATTGTATAATTCCATGTAGTTTGCCAAATCTTCTTGAATCATGAACTTGATGGTCAATTCATTGAAATCTAGCTTTTCACCTGGACGAGGAATGTCTACAAACGGTGTAGGTTGCATTGCCACACCTAACCGTATTTCAGGGATGTTTGCTGACTGGCAAAAGTACGTGACTTTTGGTAAACTTTGAATTAGGAACCGAAATCCGTTTGGTCTGAGAAAGTCAAGATTATCAGGTTGCTTTCTTCCCCATTCTGTTGTTTGTGTTTGTGTCATAAAAATTTCTCGGTTGACAACGGTTGACAGGTGTGTTAAAATTACTATGTTGTGAATGATATGCTAATCACTATAATGTATTTATCTGAAATGAAAAAGGGGAGCTCTTTCGAGACTCCCCTTGATCATTTGTACTACTGAGTCTTATAGAAGATTTGTGATCTTCAAGCGACGATAGTAGTGGTTACGGTTAGCAGTGAATGTATCACCGTCTGTTGCGCCGCCATCTGTTGTTGTAACGAATGGGTTTGCAATCATGCCGTAACGTGTCTTGAAGCCGATCTTCGGTTGGAAGGTGTTCGGATCAACTGCACGAACCATTTGGAGCGGTACATATGGGCAGTAGAAGATACCGGCGTCATATGCGTTAGTTCCCTTGTAACCAACAACTGCGAATTGTGATGCAACACCTGTGTTAGCTGAGTACGGGTCAACGAAGACCTTGAAGCGTCCGTTCAATACACCAGCGAATGTGTTGCCTGTGTCGTCAACTTGTAGATCTGTTGACAAAGCAGGAGCGTAGTCAAGCTTACCTGACATGGCGAGTGCAGCAGCAACGTCTGATGAGCAGACGATGAAGTTACCCTTTCCACGACGGGTTTCTTGTGCGATTACGTTAGCTTCACGTTCTAGTTGGAATAGAAGACCCTTGAAGCGTTCAACTGACCAACGACCGTTTGAGTCAACGTCAAGGTCGAATGTTCCTGGAACAGCTGTTGAAGCTGCGCCTGCCTTCGCTACCTTGTAGATTGTGCGGATAACTTCGCGATTGATTTCAGCAAGAATTTCTTGTGAAAGGATGTTAGCCAATTCACCTTCTGCATCAAGACCGTGTACTGCCTTTAAGTCTTGTGCTAATTCAACTGTGTATTCAGCCTTCAAAGCACGTGTCTTGGCGGTTACTGTGGTCTTTTCGATTGAGAAGGCCATTTGTTGTAGGGTACTTGTATCACCGAATCCTTCACCTGCTGCGGTTGAAACGCCAGTACCTGTTGTGTATGCACCGTCAACTGGGTTTGATCCAGCGTGTGTGCCTGTACCTGAGAAGTCTGTATCAGCTTCGTTGAAGAGAGCTTCTGTGCCACTCTTTGTTGAGTAGCGTGACTTCATGGCGAAGATTAAGCCTGTTGGGCCTGACATCGGTTGTACGCCGCAAACATCATAGGCCATGAGGTTTGGAAGCGCACGACGAACCAATGAAATTAAGATTGGGTCGTATGTGTCAATGCCTGCGCCTGTTGAGTTATTGTGTACGGCTTCGAAAAGTGCTTGCTTTTCTTCACGAAGGGCCTTTTCTTGGTTTTCAAGAACTAAGGCTGTTACCGCACGCTTGTAGTTGTCTTTGATGGCAGGTAATTCTTGGTGATCAAGAACTGGTGCCCACTTTTCTTGTAGCTTTTCTGAAAGAAACATTTACGTTCTCCTGTGTTTGTAAAACTTGTTGATTGTTATTATTTATATATTTGTTTATTTAGAAAACTTCGTTCTACTGATTGCTTGAGCGTATTTCATTACAGTTGTTGATGATTCATTGATGCTTTCAGGCATTACATCATCGTGTGATTCATCTGCTGTTGTTTTCTTTTGGAAGAAATTTTCCTTGATTACATTAAGTTTTTCAGCAAAGGATGATTCATCTTCGAAAGATACATCTTCGATTATTGTTTTGAACTTCTCAATTTCAGTTTGTGCTAAACCTTCTGTAACAGATGTTACAACATTTTCACGCTTGAAAGAATTCAATTCATTTACTAACTTGATGGATTCTTCAATCTTACTGTTTAGTTGTGATTCAAGAGTGTCAATTGATTCTTGCATTTCACCGATAACATCGAACTTTTCTTCTGGAATTTCGATGTAGTGTTCTGCGAATAAATTGCGTAATCCTGAAATGAAATCATCTGTAATTTCTGTGCGTAAGCCGTGTTCAACTGCAACACGATTTTCTTCAAGCCATGATTCGAGAACATAGTTTAAGTACGCATCGACTTTATCGGTCATATCTTGTGTTGTAGCTTCGATAATTTCAGCTGCCTTTTGTGCAACTTCTTCTTCGAGCTGTTCGCGAATTTCTGCAACACGAGCTGTAACGACGGCTTCAAACAATGAAGCGGCCTTTGTCTTGAATTCTTCTGAAAGGTTTTCGTCTGAAGCAAAAAGATTTTGAATATCAAGATTCATATCTTCCTTCATCTTCATTTTCTTTTCCTTCATAGCTTTCATTTCTTCTTCATCTTCCATTTCTTCTTCTTCATCTTCCATTTCCTTCTTCATGGCTTCATCAATTTCTTCTTCTGAAATTAATTCATATTGTGCTTTTTCTTCATCTGATAAAGCGTTAAATTCTTCTTCAGAAATGAAATCTTCTTCAACTACTTCAAGGTCAGTGTCTTCCTTGTAGACATTACCCTTTGAAGTTGCTTGATTGACTACAGACGCAGGATCAGTCATGGTGGTAAAGTTTGTGGCGTTACCAGCACCATGTCCAGGTAATCCTGGCATTTTCTTCGCCTTTGATGATGCGACTTTACCAGGTTCATCAGTTCCTAATTCTTCCATTTCAGGATTTGCGTTTGAGGAACCTTGTGTTGGATGTGTCTTGTCCATAGGACCTGAACCAGCAGCTAATGATGTAGCTTGTCCAGCTTTCATTGCTGCATCTGCGCCTGCGCCCTTATCAAGAGTTTGTGTTGTTGGCTTTTCAGAAGAACCTTGCATCGGTGATTCTTCTTCCTTTGACTTCCCAAACCCAGGATAGGCTTCAGCGACAGTAGTTTTTCCTAGAAATTCTCTAATCTTGTTTTCTACTGACATTGAATATCTCCTATAAGTAATTGATTCAATTGTATAATATTTATAAACGTTTATTGTTATATCTTACAAGTTTTTAGAAATTGCACTTAAAAAGTTTTCGAAAACTTTCAATTTTACATCTTCTAACTGCTTTTGCTTTGCTTGTTCGATAAGTTTCTTTGTTTGATCCATGTTTTGATATGTCCATGTACCTTCTAAAAACATCCATTCTTTATTTTCCATAACCCCTTGCACAAAGGCATCAGGGGCAGAGGGATCAGCCACAATGTCCGCTGCGGTGGCGAGATAGAAGTCACCTTGTACTTCGTTAATACCTTCTTCGTTAACTTTTAGACTTCCTAACCCGCGTGATGATACGCCAAGCTTGGCACCTTCGTCAAGAAGATTCTTAGCAATTTTACCCATCGGGGTATCCATGATTTTTGCCTTCCCAATATAATTGTCACCATCTTCACGTAGTGACACAATCATATGTGATACACGATCAAGATTAATTGTGGGACCTTCAGGATGACCGAGTTCACCGAAAGCACGCTTTGAATCAACATACTCCTTAACATAGCGATCTACTTCTTTTTTCATGATCTCTTTAGGGTACATGCGAGCATTACGATTTTTTATGTTGCTTTGAAGAAACACACCTTCAATAAAATAATTTTTTTGTTGTCCGGCGCCTTCAGCAACGAACTGTACTTCTTCAACAAGTTCTTTAATGAGTTTCATAAGTCACCTTATGTTAAGGGATTGATGTGCTGTGAATCACCATATCCTGAAATCTTCATGAGTTCAAGAATGACTGTACCGCCACCAGCAGGTGTCACAACAACAATATTTGATCCTTGTTCACGCACATCAGCAAATCCGTGAAAATCTAAATCATACGCACCAGTCACAGCCCATAATTGCACAGAATTACGTGTGATAGTTGCATTACCTGATGGCACAGACCATTTAATTGATTTGATATGCACAATAGGAGTGCCTGGTGTTTGTGACGCGGTAGCTAGCGTTGATGATAAATTAATTGTTTCAGTTGCACCTGCACCTGATACTGCAATAACAGTATGTATGGGTGTATTTTTTAAAATGCTTAATGCCATTTATGACTCCTGTTACTGTAAATTCTTAAGTTTATATATCGTGGTGTATAGCAACTGTACAATTTCGTCAACTTGATTTTGAATAAATGTATCTTGTACAATGTTACTTCGTTCTTCTTCAACGAGTTTTACTAAAGATTCAAAATAATCAATCATGATTTTTGTATCTTCAGATTCAATAATATTAGCAGGCGTCATAAAATTTTTTAAAATGTCATATTTTCCTTGGTATCCTTCAACTACTTTATCAATAAGATCAATAATAGAATCATAATATTCGTTTAATGTCTTATGTACAGAAAACGATTGTGTTTGCCAATGAAAAACATGTGCCTGTGTACGACTTGCTAATAATAATGAAATGAACGTATTCATGATTGTCCTGAAAGTTTTTTATACTGTGGATGATTTAAAATATCCTTTATACGATCTGATGATTGATCAGGACGAACAGGATTTTTTACAGCAATTTTCTTTTTAGGTTTACGTAAATTTTCAGCTTTCTTTGTGTCAGCTGCGTATTCACTTGACCCTTTATTATATGGTGTGGTATGTGTCCAACTATATGATCTTGCATCAGTTTTTGGACTTTGTGTAACACCACGAGATTTCTCAGAAGTTTCCGCGCTGGCTAAATGTTGCTCACGCTTTTTTGCATACATACCTTTTCGTGTATATGCGCCGCGAGCTGATCCTTCAGCAAGAAACTCTTTAAACGTTAACATCAGTCTTTCCCTAATTTCTTTGATGCTTGTGAAATACCCTTTTGTCTCTTTCGAAATCTTTTTATATCATTATCTACATTTGCTTTAAAAGGATATCCTTTTATTGTAACTCCTTGCATTTGCTTTCGAGTAATATGTGCAGCAGTATTTGCCATATCCATCGAAGCATCTTTTACATAGGCAGCTAATGTTGAACGCTTGAGTTCAGATAGTGTATCTTCGTTCATTTCAGATTGCATGTATTGTGCAGCAGATACAATATAATCTTCTGCTAAGGTAATCTTACTAGCAACCCATTCAGGAAGATTAGTATCTTCACCTAACATATCATGCATCATTTGAGCGTTACGAATGATAGTACGAAGGGCTGATTTTGCCATGTCACCTTCATAATCATATTCACCTTTATCAGCTTGTGTTTTAACAGCTTCGCCCAATGCAACACCTGCAACGGCACCTGACAAATCTTCAGGACCATATCCTGATTGTTTTTTACGCAAAGTTTTGAATGGCTTCCCTGTTATACGTGATGCACGCTTATCTTCTGCATCTACATTTCCTGCTGAAGTTGGTTGATTCACTGCATTAGTAGGGTCAGCCATTGTTTCATACCCTGCTACTTCCGTTCCTGTGAGCTTACTCGTATGAGGACCATCATCCTCGCCAACTAAATCAGCAGCACTCTTAGCTAAATTATTCATGTCAAGTTCGACATACGGCACTTTTTTTACTGACGAACCTTGCAAGTCAGCTTGTTCAGCGACTTGTTTATTTTTCTTTTTATTCATCTTATGTTCATGCGTTTCGCCAATCATATTGAATAATTCAGTAACAGGGACATTACGTTCAATCCCATGATCAAATTCTACATCATAGTGGCTGATATGTCCAGCTTCATCTAATGTATGCATTTCAGTTATCATTGTACCTTTACCCCACGTAGCATGTTCGCCGTGGGTGGCACAAAAATGACTAATTTTCTTCTCTGATATTGTACGAATGTCCCTGAACGCTTTCATCTTATTTTCCCTTTTTCATCATGGCATATTTCGCACCTAAGGCCATACGAATACGTTCCTTTTTGCTCTTGCCCTTAAACATAGGATTCTTTGAATGTACGAAATCACTGATGACTTCACCTGTAGGTGTTTTCTTTGTGATGACTTCATCAATTTGAACTTCTTCTTTATGCACTGTAGCTTTCTTTCCCTTGGCTTCTAATTTTTTTGCAACAGCTGAAGCATGTGCTTGTGACCCAAAGGACTTCCACTTTTTACCACCAATGTGTACAGCGTGGGGTTCTTGTTTAGTAGGTGCATATTTACGTTTCTTTGCTGCTTCACGCGCCATTGCTTCATCTTCATGACGTAATTCATGTGCAATTTCATTCTTTTTAAATTGAGAAATTTCATCAATTTGTTCAACTTCTTCCTTCATTTTTTTAGCTGCTTTATTAATGCCTGCAGCACGCTTCATGGTTTTTTTCATGTCACCTTTCATATTTGCTGCTGACATGTTTACTGCTGCCTTACTTACATAGTTTCCAAGTGTTGATGCCTTTAATTCATCAATTTGTTCAACTTCTTCTTTTTTCAACTTCATGAAGTTTTTGGCAAACTTTGTTTTCTTTGCGGCATCAAATTCTTTCTTGGCATCAGCCATAATTGAGGAATGAGCCTTCTTCATTTCAGCAGCTTTCTTAGCAGCATACGGATCAGTATAAGCTTCTTCAACTTCATTTTCTTCTTTCATGCCTTTCTTAGCACGAAGCATCTTGAAGTCTTGAGCGTCGAGTTTGCCATTTTTGTTAGCATCAATTTTCTTTTGATTGCCAACTAAAGCTTCATCAATTGCTTCGTAGTCAGCTTTTTCATCGTCTGATAGTGCATCATATTGTTCTTGTGTGAGCACAGGTTCTTCACATTCTTCACACGTATTGAACATGCCTTGAGCAACTTCGATTTTTGCAAGATCAAGCAACGCTTCTAATTTTTCTGCCATGATATCGGCAATTTTTTGTGAAGCTGATACGTTGTCATTTGCAGTGATATTATCAACTAATGAACGAATATTTGTCATGCGGATTCTCCCGGTGGGGTATTTTCTATTGGAATAATTCCTGGATTTTCTTTAATTTGTTTTTCCATCTTAGCAATTTCTTCTTCAGAAAATTGTAAGACTTGTGTTTGTAAATATTCTTTACTGAAATATTTATCCACGTATGGATCGAGCTGTGCAAGAATTTCAGCGCGTGAACGTATCATTTCTTGTTGTTTTGATTCAGCGTAATATGCGTCTTGTTCAAAATCAAATTTAATGTCATACCGAATTTCTTCCCAATCTTGTTCTGTGATGATATTTTTTAATAACAACTGGGTTTTTAAAATATCAGTAAACAAGGTGGCAAATTTATTTTGGAGCTTATTAATAAATTTAGCAAATTTTAATTCGTCACGACTGATTTCAGCAGCACGACCAAAATTTAATCCACTTTGTTGTTCAAGACGAGAAACAGGTACGTTCAATGCTTCATATAACTTACGTTGGAAATATTGAATATCAGCAATTTCACCGAGATTATTTCCACCTGGCAATGTTTCGATTTGTGTGCCTTTTCCACCTTCACGACGAGGAAGCCAAAAATCTTCTAACATACTCATGTATTTTTTGTCATCACGCAATTCACCTGAATCTGCGTCATACACAAGCTTGTTTCGATATCGGTTCATGATATCCTTTAAATACTGCTCAGCTTTTATCTTGGGTAAGTTACCTACATCAATGTAAAAAATTCTGCGTTCAGGAGCACGAGCTAGTCGATAAATGACTAACGCATTTTCCATCATACGAAGTTGGTTAGCAGGTTTGATTGCCTTATGGAGATAACTCAATACCATATTGGTATCCATGTCAACCAACCCTGATGGGCAAAACGCAATCGCATCTTTACTGATACGTAATCCTTGGGTAGGTATAGTTACATTACGTAACGTGCCGAGTCCCTTGTCATTGAACACATAATATTCATCGACTTTTTTGATAAACTCAACACCCGTTTTCGGATCCTTTTCTTTCTGAACATCACGGATCTTACGAATTTTACGGGGGTCAATATACCGAATATCTGTTATACCTTGTTTTGGATTTGCCGTATCAATGACTTTATGAAAGTATAATCTTCCGTCAACATACCAGCGCCGAAAATAATCATGCGCTTTGTTGCGGAAATTTAATTTTCTGCTAATAAATTTAAATTCTTGTTCAATAAGTTTTTTAATCTTATCAGAAACAACAACGTCCTGTAAATTTAACTTTACAGGTTCGTCGTTTTCAAAATTTGCAACGCCCGCATTGACGATATCTTCAATCGCCATATCAACATCTGCGTTCATTGACAAATCTCTATATTTTTTAATTAGTTCTGCTTCTGTTTTTGCGCCGCCATCTAAATCTAGATAGGTGCCATAATACCCACTAGCTTTAAATGAATCAACGGCTCCATCCTCAGAAGGCGGCACGATACTTTTTTCTGTACGTGCCGGTTCCTTCCGAGAAATAGAATATCCAAAAATTTCCATAATATTATGATCCTAGTTTAAATTACGGTAAAGCGACTTCAAAGTGCGAATAATTGAATGTCACGTTGAATTCTGAAATCGTGTCATTCGCATTATACGCTAATGAAATTTCTGATACAGTGGTTGGGAAAGCATTCTTGATGTTATAGGTGCGAATAACTTCATCATTACGATCAAGTTGTTCACAGATTAAATCTGCCATGTACCCACCTGGTGCAGTCGTGCCACCATTGTTTACGTATTCGTTCATGAGTGATGACCACTTTTCGAAGTAACTACGTAAGGTAAGCTTTGTGTCATTCATGATGGACACGGTCCACGGATCAAAAGTGCGTTCACCTGCAAACTTCACTTCGCGACCACGATAGGATACGATAGTGGGGTTTACATTTGACGCAGGTAATGCGGCTGAGGTCACAAGAATGTTATGATCGCCACCCGGACTTCCTACACCTGCAGGCCAATTCAATGTTACTCTGAATTGGTTTGGACGGGCGCCACCGTTTAATAATTGTGTCTTAAATGCGTTAATATTCATGACTTATAGTTCTCCTTTAAATTAGGCGCCAACGACTTCTTCAAATGCGACGCCAGTACGGGTTGCAATGAAGTTTAGCGTGATGAAGTTGATTGAACGAGCGGGCTTAATGTATATATCCGCGACGAATTCATTGCGATCAATAACTTCACCTGTGTTGTTGGTTTCGTCACAGATTACGCGGAAGTCGTATACACCACGACGACCTTGTACATCACGTAAGAACGGTTCAACTAAGTTACGGAATTGGGCGCGAGTAAACGCATCGTTGAATTCAAACAATTGGAACTTCGACGCTGTTGCAATCGCCTTTTCAAGCACGATGAATAAGCGACGAACGTTGATACGATCAAATGCAGATGGCTTCGAAAGAAGTGTCTTATCACCAAACAATACGGTGCCTTCACCTGGGAAGGAAACAACAGGATTTACACCCTTCTTGTATAGAAGGTCACGATCTGCTTTATCAGGCTTGTAAGCAAGCTTGACAACGTTCTTGATTTGACCACGGTTTAACCCGCCGGGTGACCACCACGGATCGTTTGTTGAATCGGTGCGAGCACAGAGACCTGCAATGTCCGCGTTAAGCGGGATCCAGCGATATACGTCATTGTATTTGTCGTATTGATACTTCCAACCTGTATCCATGACAGCATAGGAGCTACTGACGTTGAACGCGGCATCTGTACGAGCCGCAAGAATATCCGTAGCTTCATCACCCGGATTGTTTAATACAGTTGCTAGCGGCGGTGATACGAATACCATACAATCCATACGTGTTTCTGCAATGTTTTGGATAACATACTTACCATCAGCTAATGAATGAGGACCCATGACGATTAAATTGACATCAATAGTTTCAGCATCAGCTAACAAGTCATATCCAGTACGAATATCAGCACTTGTTATAGTATTTTGTGAGACACCACCTGTTAATGAGATCGTAACAGGGAGCGTTAATGTTTTGAACGTAATGCCTTGAGCATTTGTTCCCCAAACAGTGCCGCCGCCACTTAATCCAGACGCTTGGTGATCCATCCAATAGATGTATTCTGATCCAAGTAAGACATTCTTGTAGTAGTTTGAACCGCCTTGAGCTGCTTTAGCATCAGCTGCTTTTGAAACACTTGCGAACTTTTCAAGTAAGGATCCTGGGACGCCAGTGATTACACCATCTTCGTCAACAACGACAATGTGTAGTTCATCGCTTGACCCGCTTAAACCACTAGCATAATCTGATGTGCCTGGAGCATTATCAAATTGTGCTGCGTATTCCCAGTTAGCTTTAATACTGGCTTCATCATTTAAAGCAACTAAAGCATTAGCTGTTAATGTTAATGCGCCATTGCTTGCAATTGAAGCTACTGTGCCGATTTCAAGACCTGCTGATGTTTTTAACACATCACCCACTACAACTTCTGTTGTGAAGGCAGTGGTTGTTCCTGTTACAGCCGTTGATGTTAAACTTGTATCAATTGTTCCTGTTAATGTGCGAATGAAAGATGCTGAGTCAGCCATTGATACCTTGAGTGAGTTACCCAAAACGCCTGAGTATTTTGCAGCAAAGGGACCTACGCTGGCTGATCCATCAGCGTACTGAGCTTCGTATACATCTTCGTTTTCAATCAATAATGCGGTACCTGTTGATACTGCATTTCTTTCGGTTGATCCTACTTGACGTACAACAACCATATTGCCACTGTATGACAAGAAGTTTGCTGCACTGAAAAAGCTTTCATATGTGAAAGCGTTAGGCTTCCCGAACGTTTTGACTAATTCTAATTCTGAACTGATAGTGACTGGTTGCTTTGCGGGACCCCATGCGAAATTGCCAACGAAAGCGCCAATAGAACTGGCGACCGCAGGAATGACATTTGTTAGATCCTTTTCAACAACTAGTACACCTGGCGAAAGTTGAAATGGCATGTTTTTCTCCTATAGAAAGATAATTTTATTAAAACGACACGTTTAAAGATTGAAAATATTTATAATTCTATGATACTATATTTTTCCATGGTAACTCGTTATCTGTTGACCAAATAACGTTATTATCAATAAACTTTTCCTCATTATCTACGCCGTCATCAATAAATCCAAAAGGTGTCATCTCATCTGCGATCTGTTGCATTTGCTGTTCATACATCTTTGCACGAATATCTAGATTCGTGAGTTCTTTGAAGTATTGGTTGGTCGTTAACCACCCAAATAAAACTAACGTCATGACTAAGTCGTCACTATATCCAATATCGGCGCTGAAAGTACCATTCTTTTCTACGAAGGTAGAGAGTTCACTAATCGTATCCGCATCAAAAATCAATAACTTCTGTTCTTCAATTAAGCTCTTTAACCCAAAACACCCAATACGCTTGACTGATTTATTGGTACGTATTCCTTTCGTCGTAGATTTGCCGAATCCTGGGGAGATATAGGTTCGATTATTTTCTACAACAGTACACAACAAATTTTCATACTCAAGTTCATTATGCAGAATATCAGCGACCTGTCCGCCGATATCATTAATTTCGACTAACACATAGGCATCGTTGTAATCTTTGGCGGCTTTATATACTACATCAGGAAGTAACATCGGTGCAATTTTGTTATCCCGATATTTTGCTACCAACTTATATGGTGATTCAGATACATCAACGACCGTAAACGCTGAATAGTCGCCACCAATTCCTCGTGATACGTCAACAACAATAATGTATTGGTGATTGGGTTCTGGATTCTCATAGATGTCAAAGTTCATGTTTTTGAAAATCGGCTCAACACTTGACATGACTGACAAGGCCCGCCCACTAACTAAGGTATTACTAGATCCAAGAAATTGACAGAGAACTTCTTGATTGAATTTAACTTCCCCGAGTGTGCGAAGTTGTTCTTCCGCCCATTTTTCATCACGTCCAGGAATTTCCCAATACGGAATAAAGAAAGGTACAAACCCGTTCTTTTGTTGTTCCGCTTCGTTCCAAAACTTCCAGAAATGATTATATCCTAATGGCGTTGATGTCAACAATATTTTTGTTGTCACACCGGCAGAAATCGTCGGATAGACAGAAGCGAAAAATTCTTCAGCAACATTATTTGGAATAATCGCAGCTTCGTCAATATACAGCCAGTTAACTGACTTACCACGAATACCTGATGCCGTAGTCGCCGAGGTAAAGATACGACTACCGTTTTCTAATTCTACGTCACCTTTATTCCATGTACGCACACCTTGTTGTAACCAAGTAGGTAAATTTTCATACATCGTTTGATAACGTGATAAAACTTCACGCGCAGAACTTCCTTTGTTTGCAAGAATCGCAACTGTTTTACTTTCTTGAAATAAGGTATACCAAAGAATACATGCTGCTGCCGTAATCGTCTTTCCTTGCTGACGACCTTCCATGAGAACGACTTTACGATTATTTAAAATGACATCTATTTTTTTCTTTTGGCAATCATAAAGTTTAAATAGCTTCAATCCTTCATCAAGCGTTACGATGTAACAATAGTTCTCAATAAAATAATGAGGATCTTGTTGACATTTAATTAATTCAACAATTTGTTCTTGAGTATACTGAAGGGATAATCCTATAGGTTTAAGATTGGGATTACCATGATAGGCCACATCATTCATCAATAATCTCCGCATCTTCTATAGGTTGTGCATTTTTTAACATTTTCATCAGTTCATGTGTTGATCCGACAAATACGTTATTTTGCGTTCCTATATTATGTGCTTGTGTTTTTCTTTCAAGGTCCTGCTTCTTTTTTTGTACATCCACCAAATCTTTCGCTACATCAGACACCGTTTTGATGAGTTGTCCGGCGACTTCATATGCTCGTGGATGATCACTATTTTTTGCAATATTAAGAATACCATCAATCGCGTCATTGCCTTTCGCAATTAACGTGTGAAGGGTTTCTCGTGCTTTTTCTGTGTCATCAGTTATTTCTGTTTTTACTACCGCTTGAACTTCAGGTGTGATAGGAGTCACATCAAATTTTTTATCTAATTCTTCAAACATATTTAGTCACCTAGGAATACAGTATCGAATTCCTCAACAAAAGTATAATTTTTCGCATCACCTGTCGCCGTTAATGTAATCTGTGTACCTATACCGGTACCATCGGCATTTTCTGCATACAAGTTTGTAATTGTTTTCTTAATGACGTTCGCAGTATCAACATAGCCGTAGAAGTTAATCTTGACGGTGAAGTTTAAATCCCAAATGACCGACATGCGTTGATCGAAGTTACCTTCATATTCATCATTATAGTTCACACTATCAAGTACAAACTGTAAGTCACGTTTCGCGTTAAGAACAGGAAGTTCATTAATTGTGACATTGAAATCAGGATTAAAGTATGGCAAAATTTGTTCAAGAATCTGCAACCCGTCGTCTTGATTTTTAGCAAAAATGCTCATACTAATACCCATGTTATATGGCGTAGACACAAAGGTATGACGCATCGTATCTGTAGCATCATTTACGGCCTTAACCGTTTGTATCGGCACTAATTTACGGGACGAGTCATAATTTAGTGAGGTTATTTCAAATCCAATACGTGGCAAGGTTACTTCGAACTTTGCACGACCTTCTTCAAGATTTGCGACTTCCTGCACACGCGCAATAATCTTTTGCTTTGGCGCATAACTTAATGGTACCACTAAAGTTTGTACGACTTCACCTTGAGCGTTTGTTCTACGAATATTAATGTTATTAAATATCGTCCCAAACGCAATAATAGCTTTACGAATGTGTTGATGATAAAAATGCTGGTTGTTAAACATTAGACTTCACCGAAAGGATTGATAATGCTAAAGTCCAAAATACTTTGACCTTGTGTTTGGAAGTCATCATTATCACTTAAGATATTGTTATTTTCTAAGCTATAGGAACTGGAGATAATTGATCCCCCCGCTTGTGTTAAGATACGATCTCCTGTTTGTGCCAAAATATCATAGGCATAGATATTGGCGGATCTTTCAACAAAATCATCATCAATTTCATCAATACCTGTTTGCACAGCTTCTGAGCTGTATTGCCACAATTCACATTGTAGATTATAGACGTAGAATTTGCCAACTTGGAAAAACGGATCAAGATGTTCGACAAACTTAATTTCGAACATCGCATCAGTTTTTGGTAGATAAATTAAATCACCTTCAGCAGGACGTTCAGGAAGTTGTACGAGTTGCGCCATTTGTTCAACGCTATTTTCCCAGCGACGTTTTGCAACAACGAATGTCGCTTTATCACGAACTTCAATGCCGAACTTTGTAAAGATTTCTTTTTCACCTGCCCAGCCATCCACATTCGTTAAATACATTTCAATGGGATATGCTTGAGTGAATTGACTTAAAATATCTTCACCAAATAACGTATCAAGCTTTACTTGAGTACGCGGCAAGTAATAAACATCATGCCCGTAAATTTTTAAGCTCTCAATAATTAAATCTTCAACGAGGCGTTGTTCGTTTGTTGTTCCTGAGGTGTTCCCTGACTGAAAATAAAAATTTGTGGGCATGGGATTATCCCACCATGAAATCTACAGGCAATTCGTAACGACTTTGCATTTCTTCTTCGATCTTCATGATTTCTGTGACCGCTTCATCGTAAATTTCTTTGCCGTTTAAGATCACGCCGCCTGGCAATTGAATCCCGCCGAACTTCTTCATGTTTTCGCCCCACTGACGTTTAATCAAGGATGTTGCATAGCGCTTCAAGAACATGTCGTTATACACTTCAGTGAATTGATTCGGATCAAGGATACGATGACATTCAGCCACGATATAGTTGTCAGGTACAAATGTTTCGAGCCAGTTCACATCAATGTATAAACGATTCATTTTTCTATTGAATCGAATATTGCGATCTGATGGCAACAAATTTTCTAACATTTGTAAATGCGTTTTGACTTGCGCGTAATAAATCAAATCACTCGACATTAAATCATATAAGTCGGTCAAACGGAACTGATACACAACATCGAAGATATTTCGTGGCGATGAGCCGACGTTCGCAGGTCCAATAGAGAATACGCGAGTGACTCCTGTAACGGCATCAGAAATATCGAAATATTGTGAGTCCCAGTTTCCTAAGGTAAAGGCAGTTGAGGCATGTGTTGTAGCTGAAACACCTGATATAGATCCTGTGATGACTTCACCATTAGCAAAGGTGCCGTCTGTACCCTTTAGCTTGAATTGATTTAACCCGACAATTTCATAAATGGTCGAGGTCGCTCCTGAAGTGGCACCGGTAATGATTTCACCGACCGTGAATAAGCCCGCGCCCATACCTTGTAAGCGTAATGTAGACGCTGTGACTTGTGCCTTGAGATAAATTTTTTCTACACCGTCAAAATGATATTCATTCCAAAACTCTAAGGCGTCTTGAATTCTATCTTCTACCTGATCTTCATCCACGTTGATTTCAATGACGGGATATCCCAAACGGCGGAGACAGTAATCTTTTAATTCTTGGCGTGTAGTAATAGGCATATTAATCTCTATTAGAGAATAGGTAGATAATAATATTTATCATCCATAAAATAGATACAATCTCACAGAAACATCATTTTCAGCACAGTCGAACGGTAACAAAACATGGGGATTTTGTAAATTGTGAAAATATCCATCACCTTCTTCAAGAATCATACTAATGCTTAATCTGTTATCACTATTTACAAGAAACACAGGATGGGCAGTATTGTTTTCTTGAAAAGGTTTTAGTTGAATCACGAATACAAATTTAGGTTGCTCAGAAAAGTCAAAACTTTTTACGATATGAGATAACTTAAACACATCACTTCTAGTGTGTTTTTGTTTTAAACTACCCATAAAATTTAAAGTTTGTTCAGATATAGAATTTGCTAAATGTAATAACGTATTTCCTATCTCATAATCTAAAGAGCTATTTAATAGTGATTTTTGTTCTGATGTTTGAGCTTCTAATAAGATAGTAGACAGCTGTTCATCTGACAAAATTTTTTTTATTTTAACTGTCATACATCAACTTTTGACCATTTGTTTATAGGACATTCTGAAGTTGCAATATGCGTTTTTGCTTCCATAAAACACCCACACTTTTTACATCTACTGTTTTCAAGGAACGGACACGTTTGACATATACTGTAACGCTCAAACGCTATTTCTGACGGAACTAAAATATTTCCCCCAGACATCAATCTTTTACTAGCTTTCCATGATTCTACTGCAAAATTTCTTGCTTGTTGAAACATTGATGGGAAACGGTCAATATTCTCAGATTCTATCATTTCATCAATCTTTTTTTCTATCCCAGGATTTTCTGGATAGAAAATAGTTTCAAATGTTTTTCCTTGCATCACCTTACGTAAATTAATTATATCACGTTCTAACATACTTTCACTTAGTAATCCAGCTCTATGAAATATAGGATTGATATTACCAGGAACGTAAAAATATACAATTTGTGTTGCAATTCTCGGTAAAGGCATTTCTTCTTCAGGTATACAAATATCAAATAATTTTATGGTAGGATCTTTTTCACTAATAAATTTTTTAATCTGTTCAACAAGTATAGGTTTTTGCCGCACACAACTTTCAGCAACAATAGCTACTAAAATAACGTCATTGGCATTTAATATGTACTTATTAATTTTCTTAAAAATATCATCAAACATAATTTTCACCTTAAAGAATTTTAGCTACAGTAATAATATGGTCCAGGAAAAGAGTAATTATACACACATCCAGACCCACACATATGAGCACATGAAGCCCACCCGTTTCCGTAATCTACGGGATTACAACATTGTGTAGATCCTGAGCATGCCGCACCACTACAACAACTTGTTTGTCCATACGTGTCGTCCCACATACCATCTTGAGCACATCCTGAATACCCTACATTTATCAATTGTGATCCATTCGACTGTGGTGCACATTGTGCTGAATTGTATTGAGCTACTTGAGAATATCCACCACAATTTCCATCAGCATATGTGTTCATCAATGTAGTCCCATCACAATCTTGACTTACAAGTACCCCATACGCATCACATGTGTACACTGCATATGTATTTGAATTTGATAAAGATGGGATTCCATTTTTTATATGTCTCACATAATAGCTATAATATGTACCAGATGCTAGGCCAGAATCACTATATGTATTAGTACCGGGTGATACTGTAATAACTAAACTTCCATTTCTATAAATTTGTGTAGAAGATGTTGCATCCCCATTACTCCACGTTAAATAAGTACCAGAAGAACTAGTTGCGTTTACATAGAGCGAGGAAGGTGATCCTGTAGGACCTAAAAGTTTAAATCCACGAAACCCCCGGGAAGATGCTCCGCCAAAACTTCCTAATAACGGCGACATATGTTATGCAAATCTCGAACGTGAACCTAACACTGTGAATGTTGCGTTCGCAGTTTTAACGATTGTATATGAATATACTTCTATACTATTTGCATTACCTGAACTAGGTGCAGTGGCATCTATCCATTTTATGGTAGTTGATGTCCCATCAATCTGGAATCCTGTTTGATAAAATGCTGAACTACCATTAGTCGCTAAAAATGCTATTGTCAAACTTTGTCCAGTGGTCATTAATGTATTTAAGGATGTTCCACTGTTTCCACGCACATTCAATGTCCAGTTACCTGATGAATTTGAAGTATATAATAATACCCCTTGAGTTATTGCGTCAAACGCAATAGTTCCGGACGCTGCAGTTGCAGATACCGTGGCTTTTTCAAGCATACTAGCATCAAAGGTAGTTATACCACTAATATGCAATCGTGAGGTTGGTGATGTAGTTCCTATCCCAACACGGTCGTTCGTTGCATCTACGAATAGCGTGTTCGTGTCAACAGTCACGTTACCACTAACTGTTAAACTACTTAAAGTCCCTACGCTCGTCAAGCTTGATGAGGTAACGCCCGATGCGAGTGTGGTGCCGGTTAATGCAGATGCCGCTATTGTTGTAGGACCTTGGCTTCCTGTGAATCCAATACTACCCGTATATCCTAAACTACCAGTAAATCCTATAGCACCTTGCGATCCGGTGAAGCCAATATTTCCTTGACTACCGGTATAGCCAATACTACCTGTATATCCTAAACTCCCAGTATAGCCAATATCACCCTGGGAACCGGTGAAGCCAATATTTCCTTGACTCCCTGTGAATCCTGTAACACCTTGACTGCCGGCACTTCCCGTAAATCCTGTTAAAAGATTTGCGGTGACTAACGTTTGAATATCAATGGGCATGGGTTACAAACTCCTACAATACAGGGTGTACATTATTCAGAGCTAGTAGGATCAGACTCAGCTTCAGCAGGAGTTTCTTCAATAATAGGCGTACTACCTCCGCCTCCCAACACAATTTCAATTGGTTTTACATTCGGGGCGTATACCCAATTATACCCATTCCAATTATATTCAGGAATACATTCAGGAGGCGCACTAGTCGTAGTACGATCAGATTCAGTTTCAGATATCCCGTCAAATTGTCCGACAGCGTTAAATTTATAATACATATTTATCCTATTTTTATGAAGGCAGTTTGATTACTTAATGTTGAATTTGAAACAGCTGACGGGCTTCCTACGAACCGATGTCCTAAGTTGTCAATGTGTTGTTCAGGGATAAACATATTACCTGTGATGAACCCTCGGGTAGAAGTCGTACTTCCTGTGGGTTCGACGTATATTAAGTCACGAATAAACGTTGAATTTGCTGCATATAAGGCATACGTAGCTGCTCCCGTAGTACCAGCTACATACCACGTAACACCACCATCATTACTCATAATAGCACGCTGGGTATTGCCAAAATTAGTTGTTATTATGACGTCTGACGAATTTGATGCCGCGGCGTATGTAAAGACTGCTCCGTTTTGATTAATGTTTTGAGATGGATTATAGATACTATAATACGAGGTAGTATCTGTCAACGTTGTTGGGGGAACAGTTCGTGCGGTCCAAGTAATACCATCAGTGCTTGTTGATAGCACGCCAAGCCCTCCTTGATATAGCATATAAAATCTATAACCATCATGGAGAACATTAATCGGGTTTGCTTCTACACCTAGCGTAGTATTTGTGACAGTCGTCCATGTAGCGCCATTATCAGTTGAACGATGCACACTTCCTACAGCGCTCAAATATACCATCGTTGATCCTGCATATGCAAGTGCTGATAAAGATACAGCTGGAGCTGCAGGCAATGTTCGTGACGTCCATGTTCCTCCAGTATTAGTGCTTACCTGAAATGTTGTACCAGCAGATTGTGTTGCAACTAGTGATGTACGGTTCGTTGCATTAGTTTGCATAAAAGCGTAACTGGCGGGCGAAAAGGCGTTAGTTGACGTTGCCCAGGTTATTCCACCATCAGTTGTAAATCGAACCGCACTGCCAGAAATCAAAAAACACGAATTGCCGTTACGATGAAAAAAGAATTGTTTTCCTGGTGTCGGTGTTCCTAATATGTTATTGACATCATCAGTTCCCATAGTAAATCCATCAGTTGTGCGATATGCTCTCATTTGCCCATTTTGACTATCATATACCGTATTTATAATACGGGCTCCGCAGTTTACGTAAATCATAGGATTTGCTTGATAATTATTATAGTAAGGCATGGCTATATGATGTCCCATCCCACATCGTATTCCATTGGTATACATAGGCCCATACAGATTTTGACTATTAGATAGGTTCCATGAATACCCTTCACCTGCTGGGTGACCACTAATAGATTGTTGTGTCCAGGTAATTCCGTTAGTGCTCGTGTATACCGCAAAATTTCTACTTGCATCAGCCGTGAGTAAACAAAATGCTGTGCCTGCGGGATTTGTTGTTATTAAGGCCATTACTCCCCCCAAATCTGGCCAGATTGTCTCAGTAGAATTTGATGTAAACCGAGCCGCGGTGAAAATATTTTTATCGGTTAACACATTATTAGGTACAGGAACAGAACCTGAAGGAATTCCGTGCATTAAATTCAATATATATGTTGACCCCACTTTTGGTGGAGTACCATTATCAAACGTTGACGGCATATTACAGACGGCTATGTTTGCTGTATTATAATTTACCGTTCCTTGCCCAAATCCTATTCCTACAATATTACTTCCCGTTGTAGGGTTTTGTATACTATGTAAATACGCTCGTTGCGGCGCAGTAAGCTTTGTTCCTAGAATAGGTTGTGTTGAAGATGCCGGAATCCATGTTCCTGATTCATTTGTAATAGGACCGGTATTCAATGCATTAGGACTTATTGCAAAATACGCAATTTCTCCGAGATCATATTTTCTAGGTTGACTGGTAAATGACATATAGTATTTGGGTTAACGTGATTCTTGATAGCCAAACAAATTGATATTACATCCCGTTGCACTCGCCAATGCTACAATAAGTTGTGCTTGATCCGCGACTAATCCGGTATACATGATACTACTATTTGCAGAGACAATCGCATCATAGATTACCCATTCAGCGGTTGTTGGGCTGCTTGTGGATGCAACTGCCAAGCGCACACTAATTGCACTGGTTGTCGTATTGCAAAAATTTGCGGAAAACGATGCCGTGAATCCACTGGGCACTTGATGAATGGTTTGTGCAGAGGTCGTTAAATTTGCTGAAGCAATGCGTCCTGAAATTAATGACATAGCTTACATCGCTCCTGTAAAAAATAGTTTTCCTTTCGTGATTTTAAACGCTGAATCTACGGCGTTCCACGATACGCCATCCCACATAAATGAACGCCCATTTTCTGTGTGTATTTGATTCAATGTGGGTGAATTGGGAAAATCTAAAGCAGCCATAGTAGTTAGTCGTAGGAATGTGTAATATTTATATTAGTTTGTATACTCAGTCCATTTATTTAACGGGCACGATGCAGATGCTACATGAGTTTTTGCGGACATGAAACACCCACATTCTTTACAGCGATTATCAATCAATGACGGACAGGTTTCACAGATAGAAAAGCGTTCAAACGCAACGTCTGCCGGCACAATAATAGGTAATTTTTTCAGCAATCGTTTTCCTGTTTTCCATCCCTCAACTGCTATGTTTCTTGCCTGTTGAAACGCACTAGGAAAGTCCGACAAATTTTCTGTAGCAATCATCGTAGTCATTGTTTTTGCTAATTCTGCATAATCTTGATAAAGGGCTTCTTCAACATTCCCTGTCCGTAATACGTTTCGTGCAAGTTGTAAGTGTGTATCAAAATGCGTCAGTATTTCAGGTACTGGTCGAAAAAATAATGGCTGGCGTGTCTTGGGTAAAAAATAATAAATGACTTGTGTTTGTAACCGCGGAAATGGCATTTCATCTTCTGTAAAACACAACGTATAAAATTCAATTGTTGGGTGCTGTTGTAAAAGCGGCTGAAGTTTGGGAAAAAAATATGGCTCTTGATGCTCACAATTTTCTGCGACTACACAGACTAACACGATATCGGTTGCGTTATCAATTTTTTCAAATAAAGCATCCATAATATTAACAGTCATACTATATTATCCCTGTGGTGGTAGTTGCATAGGTGGCGTGTATTGTAGCGACGGAATGCCAAATGTTTTAATATCTATAATGTTTTCAAAATCCATTGCTAATAATTCTTGTTTATACGTTTCCCATGCAGCTCGTTCCTCAGGACTTTTTTTCAACCACACAGATTTATCTGCCATAAGTGTATCACACGCGGCTATGGCTTGTATTTGTGCTGCCTGAACATTCGCAATAATCTCAGCTCGTTTTTCTGCAATTTCCTCAATCGTCTTTGACCGTTTTAAAAATGTGACAATAACTTTATACGGGAGAATTTCAAACTGGGGGTCAAGCATCACTTCTGTGATGTCATCGAACGTCTCTGGCACAATGCGCTCAGCTACTTTCCATCCCAAGTCTAATAACTCAAAATCTGAGTTCATCCCAATGTCTAAAGGCAATAATCCCGGCCCATAAGTTACATTGTTATTTTCTATTTTGCAATATAATTTCATAAAATCCTTGTGTATTAAGAAGTACGAATTGCTGCGTGATGAAATCCACTGAATCCTTTTTGCAATGCAACAAATTTGTTACCCGTTCCTGATGCTACTAGTACGGGTGATGGATATCTCCCTTGAAAACAATTTTGCGTGACTGAATACGTGATAATTTGGGGATCGTAATAACTACCAGACCCGTAAGTGGCACCGCACCCCCAACTATAATCATAACAAATAGGAAAGCCGTTTCCATCATAGTCGCATATATAACTATTAGGACAATCCCAATAAGATCCTGAATCAGTATATGAATATTGAAAAGGATTATTAAATCCTAATGATTTAGTATAATTCTGCGTATAACAATCTGAATATCCATACAAAGCTTGCCCAGTATAATCTTGGTTATTATTCATACCCCATGCATATAAATCACCGTTGGTATTAAGTGCAAATGATGAATAGGTTCCTGTTGATATTTTTGACCAGTTTGTTGCGGATCCAATTTGTACAACATATGGATATTGATAAAAATTTCCTACTCCAACTTGTCCATAATAATTGTTATAGGACCAGCCCCACAATGTTCCTGTGGTTTTTACTGCTAATCCATGCCAAGACCCCAACGATACTTCTGCCCAATTGGTATCTGACCCAATTTGTGTGGGGCCGTAAGAAATATTTGAACCATTTGTAGGAAGATTATAATAATATCCCCATGCCCACAATTTTCCATCTGCCGTTATTCCCATACTACTATATTCTCCCGCGGCAATTTTCACCCAATCTGTACGATTGCCGATTTGTACTGGACTACTTCTGTTAGATTGAGTTCCATCACCTACTGCTCCATAACTACTATTGTATCCCCATCCCCATAATGTACCGTCACTTTTAATGGCTAATGTGTGATAAGAGGCACATGCAACATCAGTCCATGTACTACTTCCAACTTGTGTCCATGAATATGTGGGGGTTGCATTACCCAAACCTAACTGCCCATACGAATTATTTCCTGTCGCCCAGAGGGTGCCATCTGTTTTAATTGCCATTGAATGATACACCCCTGTTGCAACTTTTGACCAGTTAGTACTACTTCCTATTTGAACTACTGTGTTTTTTGTGTTTGCAGTTCCATCACCCATTTGAGCATTACCATTATATCCTATTGCCCACATTGTGCCATTAGACTTTACAAATAATTTATATTCATAGTATCCATACGGAGTTTGACCCCCTCCTGTTACAGATGTCCAGGTCAGATCAGCACTTGGTGTATTTAGAGTCTGTCCAGCAATACTATAATCACCAACACCATTACCAGTGCCGTAATAATTCACACCCCACATGTATAATCTTCCTACTGCAGCAGTAACAGCAGGAAGTTTAAAAAATCCTGCAGTTCGAGAACTTGAGGAGAATGATGTAAATATCGGCATTAGGCAAATTTTGTTTGTGAGGCGAATAATGTAAAGGTTGCGTTCGCTGTTTTTACAGCAGTATAAACATAGGCATCAATACTACTTGTATTACCTGAAGTCGGCGCGGTCCCCCCCTGCCATTTAGGTGTTATGGATGACCCATCAATTTGATGCGCGGTAGGATAATATGCAGGACTTCCATTCGTCACGAAAAACACAATCGTCACACTTTGTCCAACCGCTAACAAGGTATTTAATGATACTGTCGAACTCCCACGAATATTTAACGTCCAATTTCCTGACGAATTTGATGTATAATACAACATGGCTTGTGTTGCCGCATCATAGGCAATCGTACCCGAAGCCGCTGTTGCACTTACGGTAGCTTTTTCAAGGACTGCTTGAATACCTAATGCACCCGCTAAGGCATTATACGTCAGTTTGGTTGATGTAGTTTTTACACTTTGTGCGGTTCCTACACCCGCAACCATTACAGGATATAATGCAGTGGTTGTAGTATCATCTGCTGAGGTTAAGGATGTCCCAGAGCCTGCGGATCCCGTAAATCCTGTAGTTCCTTGACTTCCTGCATATCCTAAACTACCCGTGAATCCTGTAGTTCCTAAACTACCTGTAAATCCTATAGGACCTTGACTTCCTGCATATCCTAAACTACCTGTATATCCTGTGACACCTTGAAGACCTTGTGGTGCATTGGACGCATCAACCCATTGAGAGCTATTTCCGTCACTGTAATAAATTTTCATGCTGCCGTAGGTACTATCCCACCACAGATTACCAGCAGATGGTGATGCCGGCGCTGTTGTCGAAATTGTTACGGAGGATCCTGATCCGGTATAACCAAGGCTACCTTGTGACCCTGTGAATCCTACACCAGCAGACCCCGTGAATCCTTGTGATCCCGTAAATCCTGCTTCACCTTGGTCACCCTTACTACCCGTGAAGCCAATAACACCTTGACTGCCAGTGTACCCGATATCGCCTTGACTACCAGTGAATCCTATTACACCAATAGACCCCGTAAATCCTGTAGCCCCTTGTGATCCCGTAAATCCTTGAGTACCTAATGTAGTAACTACTTGCCAAGTTCCTGCCGCATACACAAATTCAACGGTGATATTTCCTGCATTAACTAATAGATCATCTGCATTTCCTTCAATAGTTGATCCATTACGCGCAACTGTTAATGGGTTAATACCCCAGGAACTAGCGTCGGTAATAATTACCCAATCTCCTGTTACAGGGCTCGCAGGTAATGATACAGTAAATGATCCTGAGGAAGTATTAATTACATACCGTTCCGTGCTAACTAAAGTTGTGGTAGATGTTATATAATTCCATTGTTGTAATCCGTATCCACGAGATCCCGTAAACCCAATAGATCCTGTATATCCTAGGCTACCAGTGAACCCAGTGCTTCCTTGACTTCCTGTATATCCAATTTCACCTTGTTGTCCTTGTATTCCTTGACTTCCAGTATATCCTATGCCGCCTATACTGCCCGTGTAGCCGATATCACCTTGAATACCTTGACTGCCCGTGTAGCCGATATCTCCTTGAACACCTTGACTGCCTGTATAGCCGATATCTCCTTGAACACCTTGACTACCAGTAAAGCCGATGCTACCCGTGTAGCCGAGACTGCCAGTATAGCCGATATTTCCTTGAACACCTTGACTTCCAGTGAAGCCGATTTCACCTTGTTCACCTTTACTGCCGGTGTATCCTATAACACCCTGAATACCTTGTGTTCCTTGTGATCCCGTGTACCCTATATCTCCTTGAGTACCCTGAGAACCTGTAAATCCAATATTACCTTGAACTCCCTGTGATCCAGTGAATCCGATATCACCCTGAGACCCGACATATCCAATTGATCCTGTGTATCCTAAACTACCCGTAAATCCTATTACGCCTTGTATTCCTTGACTGCCTGTGAAACCTATTACACCTTGCTCACCTTGCTCACCTTTACTACCTGTAAATCCTGTAGTTCCTTGAATACCTTGGGATCCTGTAAATCCTATGCTTCCTGTAAATCCTGTGGCACCAAAACTTCCTGTATAGCCACGAACATTTTGAATTTCAATGGCACTGATTACAGGACCATCAGATTCACCAAATTTCCAGTTACCGCCAGCAATTGCTACAACCTTTAATGAATAGCTATATGTGCCAGCACTTGGCGTATCAATGTAATGTAATGCATACGGGACGTTTTCACTTCCTGCAGATGATTCGAGCCAAACCTGTGGACCTAATGCGGTTGTGTCACGGTATAATTGTACGCGACACCAGGTTCCTGCGGTGGCATTTTCGCCATCACCATTTACAAGGATTTGAACTGGGTTACCACTTGTGGTTAATGATGTGGAAATAATTGTGGCAGGCAGTGAGGTGCTCGTCGTAACCGTAACTGTGCTACCTGACGTTTGAGAATAATTTAATGATCCTATAGGTGCAGAGCCTGTATACCCAGTGACACCTTGCGATCCAGTGAAGCCAATGCTTCCAGTGAACCCAATATTACCCTGACTTCCTGTGAACCCGATAACACCTTGAATACCTTGGCTACCAGTGAAGCCAATGCTTCCTGTGTAGCCAATTTCACCTTGTATACCTTGTACGCCTTGTGATCCAACAAATCCTGTACTACCTTGCGATCCAGTAAAGCCAATGCTTCCGGTATACCCGATATCACCTTGTATGCCTTGTGATCCAACAAATCCAGTTATACCTTGCGATCCAGTAAAGCCAATGCTTCCGGTGTATCCTAAACTACCCGTATATCCTAGATCACCTTGTACACCTTGACTGCCTGTGAAGCCAATGCTTCCAGTATAACCAATGCTACCTGTGTAGCCAATTTCACCTTGTACGCCTTGTACGCCTTGGCTTCCCGTGTAACCTATTACACCTTGACTTCCTGTGAAGCCGATACTACCTGTGAATCCTGTATCACCTTGGCTGCCTGTAAATCCTGTAGTACCTTGTGACCCGGTGAAGCCAATATTTCCTTGACTTCCCGTATATCCAATATCACCTTTACTACCTGTGTATCCTAAACTACCTGTGTATCCTGTGTCACCAATATCACCAGTTCGTGCAAACGTAATAATGATGTCAAGGTTATCAGTAAAAGAAGTGGCACCCGATAGATGTGAAACAGGGACTTTAAAATAATTGGTTGCGTGAGTATGCAACCCTGTAATCGAAAACATCGCAAAGTTTGATGTATTCGCTTTTTCTGTGACTGTGAAATGACCCTTTATTGTTGAGGTTGAATCATCAATTGTTTGTAAGAAATTATATGTGGAAACGGCATTATCATCTAATTGATTAATATACAAGTATGTTGCAGATGATAAGGATGCATTATTGAATCTGATGTATCCTTGCGTGGGGTCTGAATCTGTTGTATCGGTATCAAAGGTGTAGTCAAATGCCGCGCCACCAAATGTACCATCTAACCCTTTACTACCGGTATAGCCAATACTTCCGGTGTATCCTAAACTCCCGGTATACCCAATATCACCTTGACTTCCTGTATATCCTATAACGCCTTGTGATCCCGTATAGCCTTGAGAACCTGTATAACCAAAAGCACCAATCTCAACAATACTTTCAGTTCCTGATACATCTTTTTTAATGAAGATTTTACCATCGTAGGTATTGATGGCAAATTCTCCTAGATCTAGATCTCCTACAAGAGGAACTTTACTAGGAACCGAGGAACGTTTTATTTTGATTATATTAGCCATGTGGCCCTCAAACGCTATATAGCGAGATGTGTTGACATATCCTACAATGTAATATATATTACATAAGTATATTTATAATCATCATCGGTGATCATTTATGGAACGGTTGAAACTTGCAATTATAGATGTGATTGGTTTAACTTATGACGCTACCACAATAGAAAATTTTGGTCTAGGTGGGTCTGAATCTGCCGTGATTTACATGGCGAAAGAACTCCAGCAACAGGGGTTTGATGTACAGGTGTTCAATAACTGTCAAGATAGTCGAGCATCTGCTGGGCGATATGACGGAGTAGAATATATAGATATCTCAACGTTAGATGCTAGTTCATCCTATACCTGTGATGTGATGATAGTATCTCGTACCGCCATTCCCTACCTGCCAGATAATAGTAAATTCTCATGCCTGAAAAATAGTGCCAAATTAAAGGTGTTATGGTTACATGACACGTTCTGCCAAGGTGATGAATTTGTTGAAGATTTAGTGACTCACGGGCACATTGATGAAATTTTCACGTTGTCAGATTTCCATACCAGTTACATTTTAAACTGTAATCATGGCAAGCGTAGAAACTTTGAAGTATTGAAAAACAAAACATTCATCACACGTAACGGCGCCAAGTGTCATATTGATGAAGTTGACATTACCGCAAAAGATAGAAATATCTTCATTTACAATGCCTCTGCCACGAAAGGCATGGTGCCGCTCTTAAACAACATTTGGCCTGAGATTAAAAAACACATTCCTACTGCCAAACTACAAGTCATTGGTGGATATTATCGTTTTCGTGATAATGCTGAACCTGATGAGCAAGAAAATACGGTTCGCGCATTTTCTGAACGTGAAGATTTGCGATTGTTGGATGTGGAATTCACCGGCATCATCCCACAAAAAGACATTGCTCAGCGATTAGCTAAAGCAGGATTCATGTTGTTTCCGAACGCCTTCCCGGAAACGTTTGGCATTTCCAGTTTAGAATCGTTGTTGTACAACACCCCGATCATCACAAATCGCTTCGGCGCATTAGAAGAAACGGCTATTGATCTAGCATGTTACAAGATGGATTATGCGATTCAACCCAATGTGTTATTTCCTGACATTAACTTCACAGAACAATGTCGCAAATTCATTGAACTAACATTGCAAGCCTATCACAATCCCTATCTTCATGCACAGAAAATGAATTATTGTGGCATTGTGAAATCTGTGGCAGGATGGGACACCGTGGCATTGCAGTGGAAGCAACATTTTTTCAAGAAACTTCAGCAGTATCTTCCCGTTGACGAGTATCGAAAGGTAATGCATATCAACACACGGGTGCAAAAACTATTCAATAGAAGATATTCAAACACAGAAACACTTCAGTACACCACGAACAACAACAATGTGTTTCATGTCATAACACCATTTTTCAATGCTGAATCTTATATTGAAGATTGTATTTTATCTGTCGCCACACAAGATTATGAACACTATCATCATTATCTGATTGATGATGCATCCACAGATAACAGTTTTCATATTGCGGCAACAACCATAGAACAGCTACCTGTTGACATCAGAAAAAAATTCACACTGATCACCAATAAAGAAAATAAAGGTGCTGTTTATAATCATATCACGACTATCAGACAAATAGCAGACAATAATCATGTCATCATGCTATTAGATGGTGATGATTGCTTGATGCCTCACAATGATTTGTTTCAATATTACAATCACATCTATGATGATACTACCGATTTCACTTATGGATCATGTTGGTCATTGGCAGATAATATTCCATTAATTGCACAAGAATATCCTACACATGTCAAGGAAACGCGATCCTATCGAAGTCATAAGTTTGCATGGAATATGCCTTATACACATCTTCGTACCTTCAGAAAACATTTGATTGCTAACATTCCTGATGAATGTTTTCAGGATGACAGCAAGGAATGGTTGAAGGCAGGTGGTGATACCTCAGTGTTTTACAATGTGTTGGAACAATGTGATCCCAACAAAGTGAAAGTGATCCGAGATGTTGTGTACAAATACAATGATTTAAATCCGTTAAATGATTATAAAATTCATGGGGATGAACAAACTGAAACCGCTAACAGAGTCTTGAACATGAAAAAACAACGTGTGTTAATCGCTGTTCCCACAGCGAAATATATTGAACCCGAAACATTTAAAAGCATCTATGACTTGGAAGTTCCTCCCCATGTGGAAGTGACGTTTCAATACTTCTTCGGGTATCAAATAGATCAGATACGAAATCTCATTGCTCATTGGGCCAAGGATTTTGATTATTTGTTTTCTGTGGATAGTGACATCATTCTACCACCTGATACGCTAACAAAATTTCTTCGACATGATGTTGATGTAGTTTCAGGAGTTTACATTCAAAGAAAACCGAACACACAAATTCTTGAAATCTACAGAAAAAACAATCAAGGAGGTGTATCTAATGTACCCATGCAAGCCATTTTGCCTGCGGGATTACATGAGATTGATGCCTGTGGATTTGGTTGTGTGTTGGTGAAACGTGAGGTGATTACATCTATTGGGTACCCACAATTTGTGTACAAGTCTGCGTTAGATCATAAAGATACTATTTCAGAAGATGTCTATTTTTGTAAGCGCGCACAAGAAGTCGGCGCTAAAATTTATGTTGATTCTTCTGTTGTGTGTGATCATAAGGGCTCAACCATTTACCGTCCCGTATAATGTCATTTCCTGAATATAACAGAAATTACGCCATGCAGGAATTTCTACTACATGGTGAGTATCAACTTCTTGATAAATTATCAAATGTCCAGACGATATTTGATGTAGGATGTAATGTCGGTGAATGGAGTCGCATGGCAAGATCATTGCATCCCGATTCCAGTATTCATATGTTTGAAGTTGTTCCACAAACATTTAAAAAGATGCTAGGGAATGATGTGTTAGATAGTAATACACACCCAAACAATTTTGGATTATCTGCTACGATGGGAACTATTCCCATGAAAATTCGTGCAGATAATGATCGGGTATCTACTTCGGTGTTATCATTGCGCCATGACAATAGCTTCATTGGCGAGGGACTTGTGGTGCCTGGTGACACATATTGCAGAGTACAGAACATTCAGTACATTGATTATTTAAAAATTGATACCGAAGGACATGAATATTCGGTGTTGGAAGGGTTCACACAAATGTTTCAGCAAGAAAAGATTGGGTGTATTCAATTTGAATATGGCTACATCAGTGTACTAACAAAAAAGCTATTAATTGATTTCTATCAACTGTTAACACCACATAACTTTATATTAGGAAAAATCACCCCTGAAGGTGTGAAGTTCAAAGATTATCATTTGTTTGATGAAGATTTCAAAGGACCTGACTATCTTGCTGTTCATAAATCACGACAAGATATTATAGATAGGATTAAATGAAAAAGGGGCGCAAGCCCCTTTTTCAACATTCATTCATCTTTATTCATTTTAGTTCGTAATTCATTAAGTTCTTCATTTGCCATCGCTAATTGCGTTTCAAGTGCAATCTTTTCCATCAGTAATGTTCTGATTGTTTCAGATAATTTTTGAATGTACGTATTCACAAATTTTGTTTGATCCATTATATCCTCACGTTATATTAATAAGTACCACCATCAACAACATTGGTCCATGCAGGTGTTCCTGCATTTGAATATAAGAAGTATCCAGATGTACCTGCCGCTGTCGCTTGAATTGCACCTGATCCGTTGCCGTACAAGACACCGTTTGTTGTGAAGGTTGTAGTACCTGTACCACCATCACCTACTGCAATTGCAGAGGCTAGACTTGAAACTGTACCGCCTGTAATATTTGCAACTAATGTACCAATAGCATACGAGGCATGACCTGTATTAACAGTAGCAGTTGGTTCAACTTCAAGGCCTTTGAATAATTTGAATTTATCCGCATCTGTTACATCGCGAAACAATCCAGCATATTTTGTTGTTGATGATTCTACATATTGGGCATAAAATCCCGTGTCAACTGTGTTAGCTGAATTGTCTTTTGCTAACTTTAACAGAGAATCTGTGATGGTTACGGTTGTAGAATTTACAACAGTTGTTGCGCCGTTTACAGTTAAATCACCTGCTACAGTGACATTGGCACCTGATAATGTAAGCGCCGTGGTCCCACCTGACGATTTAATATCGTTGCCGGTAACTGTTAAATCACCTGCTACCGCAACGTCACCTGATCCAGAAAATGTTAATGCGGTGGTGCCGCCAGCCATTTTTACATCATTGCCGCCAACTGTTAAATCACCAACCAAACTTACATCAGTAGGAAATGCAAACGCTACTTGATTGTTTGATACCGTCGTAACGATTTGATTTGCTGTGCCAGCAAACGTTAAGGTTTCGCCTGTATTCAATACGTCTGTATTCGGCGTGCCTTGGTTATCACTGATAGTTAAACTACTGACAACTTGTTGCCAAGTTAAATTACCTGACCCGTCTGTTTGTAGAAAATACCCGTTCGTTGGGGTGACAGGTAATACATACGTTAAATCACTAGCTAATGTGTTAGGTGCCTTTAAAGCAATTTTGTTTGTGCCGTTTGTTGATCCTTCAAAAAATTCAACACTGCCGCCAACACTTGATGTGGCGGGTGTTAAAAATTCATCAACAGTATTGGTGTAATACTTACCGCCGATTTTATCTACAACTTGGGTTGTGCCATCTGATGCGATAGATTCAATATATAATACGGCACCCGCACCATTATTTGTTCTATCTTCGCTATAGGCTAACTCACCTTCAACTAACTGTGCTGTTGTCGGAGCAGTAACGCCTGCCGATCTTTTAATTTGAATTACTGTTGACATGAACTTCTCCGTTTAAGATACAAGATGTTAATATGTTCCGCCATCAATATTATTAATATCAATGTTTTGTGCGGTTAATGCTTGAGTGATCCATTGTTGCGTATCCGCATCATATATTAAAGTATACCCATCTTGTAATCCGTTAACGTTTTCGTCAACATTTGTTAATTCTTCAAGTTTCACTAGGGATAAATCAATTTTTTTTAAGCGAGTATTAATATTCGGTTGTGTATTTACCTGTGCTGCTAAACGAGATACTGGATTGCTATTAACTTGAACTTTTAGCGCCATTATTTCGTGACCTCAGGGTTGACTGTAACAATACCTTCTAATACCCGAGTAACTTCATTTGTAGGACTTACAATTTCAACGTCATAGACATATCGACCATATTTTAAGGACGATGTGGTAGTTGCTGTTAACGCAAGTTTTATTTCACCATCAACTGGAGCAGGAGAAGTTACGGTAAAGGCAGTGAATGTGTTACTGTTATAACTTTTACGTAATTGTGAACGCAAAGTATACCCCGTCAAATTGATAGGAGTATCTGTGAAATCAGTTACGGTGATCGTTAAACTAAACGTTGATCCTTGATCAATTACGATATTTCTAACAGTGGCCATGTGATATCCTAAGAGATTTTAATATATTTATAAAACTATTAAAGCGTGCCTTCCGCAAATTTTTGATAATATTGCTTTAACCAATCCCAATTTTCGGTGTTTTGCAATACTTCAGGATTGTTTCTGTTTTCTTGGGCAAACTGAATACCTTGTTCAGCACCCAATAGCACCCAATCACTGAATTCTCCTTCCGCGAAAGATGCCCAGCGATTTAACCAAGATTTTACTTGGTCACTATCTTCTTTTAATACTAGTTTTACACACTCACGAAATGCGGTTCGCCAGGCCTCATATTCTGATGTTGCAAATCGAGCTTCACTGACAGTGCGAGGAATATGATAAATTTTTCCATATTCAGTAAAATCTAATCCAAAGTGTTTCGGTGTAGATTTTACGATTGCCGTATTGTAACACCCTATTGCCATATGACCATATTCTAAGCGATTGCTCATATTTTTAGCTTGAAACATAATATGAGCAGATGGCACGGTATGATCAGGTATATAATCAAATACCGTTTTATCAGTTACAAAGTTTTTTCCCGTGATCAGAAAGAAATGTGATGCATCTTTAGCTAATTCTGCAGCACGTAAAAACATGTTTCTTCGACCATCAATATTTTCAATACGAACAGCGCGCGGACATAGTTTTAGCAAGTGATGCCAGTTTTCTTCTGCATTTGTTTCACCATTACTCGCAAAAATCACTGGAAGCTTTTTAGCGTTTGTTTTTTCTAATACGTAAGTCGCGGATGACGGCATCACTTCAACTACATTAATACCTTCCCAATCCCAGGGATTATCAGTTTTCTTTTTTAATGCATCAATTAATTTTTTAGGCCCTGCCCAGCCTGCAATGTATGATTCATTTTCAGATTTTCTTACAACAAACAATATAGGGCCTTCGATATGTGTCCATATACCAGTATCATATTTGTAAAGTTTTTTCTCAGAATGCACAGCGTCAACAATATTCACATAATCTAAAAGAGATAGTTCATGATCGCCATACTGAGCCCATCCTAATGAATCTTTTGCGGCTTGTTCAAATTGTGTGAACCAACCTAGAGCACGAACCCATGATTTTGTTTCAATAATCCAATGTTGTGTAAACAAGTCACTATGTGCTAGCCATGTTGAATTCATATCACTTCACCTTTTTGATGCGCCTTTTCACAATTTGTTCATCATTTGTACCAATACTTGGCCCAAAGGCCCATTGTCCCACATGACGAATTTGGCGACTGATATTCATATCCACCCAGAGTTTGTATCCTGCTTCACGTAACTTTGATTGAAAATAAAAATCTTCGCCGTGCCAGCTTTCATCCTTATATTCAAAAGCAAACCACGGGCGTTGAATGTCTTTTAGTACATGTGTTTTCATCAAAATACATCCCATGCCGATCCCTTCGACTTCTTCTAATTCTTCTTGATTTTCTAAAGGAAGCCATTCATCCCACTTGCCACGTTCAGGATAAGCAACAGTGGTTAGCGGTGATGAGCGTTTCATGTAGTTAGCTGCTACAATATCCTTATCATGACTCATCAAACGCATGGCAGTTGTACTTGGAAACATCATGTCAGAATCTAACCATAACATATAATCTGCATTTATTTCAAGTGCTTGCTTAGCTAGATTCTCACGCTGATTTAATAAAATGGTACTACTATCATAAATCACATGAGTATCAATTCCAGCCATGACACATGTTTTAATCATTTCGTTTAATGATGACGCAAACAATGTATATAGCGTTTCACGACACGGGACAAGAATGGCTAATTTAGTTGGGCGGGTCTTCCAAATTGTTGCATCATAAATGTTCTTCCTCATAACCCTGCAACCCCGGATGCTACGGATGTTGCCTGGGCAGTTATGTCAGTAATAACATTCACAAGCTCTTGAATACGCTTTACCGTAAGTTGATAATCAGCTAAGGGAAATTGTGTAATAGCATTCAATGTCTCAATAGTATATTTGCCATCAATCAACATTTCCATTGCGCCGATTCTCGCATACTTTTCAATCAACGCAAATCGTGAAGCGTGTGTATCATTAGTTACCAACTTATGTAGTTGGGTAAGATCATATTCTGCTAAAATAGATTCTAGAAAAGCTATGCGCTTTTCATCTGGCGTTTCTGCATTTTTATGATATTGTAGTTCATACAATAATTCATTAAGCTTTTGCTTATCATATCCAATAGAAACCCATCGGACATATCGTTCTTCGTATTCCGATGGGGTTTCATTTACATCTTGAATTAATTGGTCAATAGTCACAGACATCATCATACTCCTCACAAAATAAAATTATATTAAAATATAACAATTATAAAAGAATTGTCAACTATTAATATGTATTAGGTGTAGTTCTTCCGCCAAAGTCAACAGAAAGTCGTACTTGAGCACCCGCTGTTTTTCCAATTTGTGCGCCAAGTTTTGCAGTTATAGCTGTCCCAACACCGTTAAGTCCAACTGAAACCGTGCCAACGGCTCCTAACCCATAAGCGTTTGCGACACGACCCATTGCAATTGCAGATCCCGTGGCTGGTATTAACCCCATTGTATGCTCCTATTATTTCGTGCAATTGCAACGATTCTTAACTTCGTCTAATTCTAATTTTAATTCTTTAATCGCTTCAATAAGTAACGGAATCATTTTTTCATATTTTACGGCCTTGGTGCCATCTTCACGATCTGCAACTACTTCAGGAAGCACGGCTTCTACTTCTTGTGCAATTACACCGACATCATGTTTGCGAACGAAGAACCCATCTTCACCACCACGGGCATCAAGGTGTGCTTGCGTCCAATCAAAAGACACGCCACGAAGGGCTAAGACCTTTGATAAGGCATCAGGAAGCACTTCAATATTTTCCTTAAGTCGAGCATCAGAAGAATAATATGCCGTGACTTCATTCGTAGCACGAATTTCACCTGCTGTACCTGACGCTGCGGTGCCGATACCTAAACTTGCATGTTGTACGTTTGACGCTGTACCCAATCCTAAGTTTGTTGCTGCGTTAGGCGCTGTGGTCGCACCTGTGCCGCCATTTGCAACCGCAATCGTTGTACCGTTCCAGGTTCCAGTTGTGATCGTACCAACTGCAGTTAAGGACGAACTTACAACACTACTTCCTAATGTCGTAGAGCTTAAGACGTTCGCGGTATTAATTTTGAACGCCTTTCCGTTTGCAAGATCAATGTGTTCACTGGACGTCCAGCTATCAGTTGCATCAACCCAGTTGAATGTTTTATCCAGTGTTCCCTTTAAGGTAATACCACCACCATCAGCCGTTACATCTGTAGGAGATGATACGTCACCTAAGATGATATTTTTGTCGTCTACTGATAATTGTGTGGAATTAATTGTTGTAGTGGATCCGTTAACCGTTAGGTTACCACTGATAACAACATCACCCGAAAATGTTTGACCGGTTTCTGATGTAATGATGTTTACTGTTGTTGATCCGTCCTTGCGGAACTTGATGACACCTGTGTTATTCCAAAAATCACCGATTGAAGGAGAGGTAGGATCAGCAGCCCCTTCAGATAAGCGAATATTGGCGCGTGATGTGTTAGGTGCCACCAGGGTCAACTTGCCAGTCATGGCAATTGAACCATCACGTTCTATTTTTTCGTCGCGCAGTGATGAAAAGTTTCCATCAACTTCTGCATTTGTTAATGGTGAACCTTTTACGGTTCTAAGTGTTAACGATGTAGGCATACCTATCCTCTATTAAGAATTTTTTCTAACATGGTTTTAATTTCAGACATATCTTGTTTTATGATATTTATATCGGTTTCTAATTCTTGGATTTTTTTCATCCGGTCACGACGGGCTTTATATGCTTGAAGCCCATCGTGATCTATATTTAATAATGCTGAGGTATTTTCCTCACGTCTAAAACTTTGTTCGTTCATCATACTTGTAGAGCAATTGCTCGCATATCACGGACGATAGGAACTATCGCGGTTGAGGTACTGAGTAAGACAATCTTCACCGCGAATGTTTTAAATCCTTTATAATTTGTAGAGTATGTATACACACCTGTACCTGCATCCAACCCGCCAGCGGCGGTAGTTGTACCACCCGAAGGTAGTGTGTAGTAATATTCCTTGAATCCTAGGGTATTTATTGGTGCTGTTTCAGTCATCAATACCCAAGGGCGTGAAGTAAATGTCGCCGTATCTGTATCATTTAAGAGTTTTGCGTATACCTTTACCGCACTTCCTGCAGGTAAATCTGCTGTTAAATAGATACGTAAATCTTCCGCTTCTTGGCCATTATCTAATACAACCTTACGTGAAATATATTTACTGTAGGCACTACCAGTATTTGTTGTTTCGTTCGTAACGTCATTATTGACATAATTTGCAACGACTACACATCCTATTTTGTTCAAGTCGATAATAGGTGAGATATTATCTACATCACTATTTAGATTTGCACGTAATAAGAAAGTGTCAACAAGCGATGAGTTCGAAAATACTTTCTTTTCATCAAACAAATCTGATGTACCGGTGGTGCTGAGCGTGGTATATGTTACAGGATCAACACCCGCGCTACTATGAAGTTTGTATTCCCAGATCGTGTCTGTATTATTAAAATCAAGGAAGGACAACGTAGGTGACAAGGAGTTTACAATTTTATCATTTAAAGATGTAACAGTTGTGATCACCGTTGATCCTACCACTACATCGTTTCCTACCCCGACCGTCCCTGAGCTAATTTGTACCTTTAATTCTTTATTTGTGGTGTCAAGATATTTTACTACACCTGTTGCATTTGTGGTTGCACCCGTCTTAAACAACACCGTATCACCGACACTGATACCTGTTGTAGTTGGAACTGTTATATAATCCATCGGGGTATTTGTAATCACTAACTGTCCTGTTAAGGCATCGTTAAATTCAGCACGATAGATAGAATATTTGATATCTTCTGTTTGAATGGCTGTCCAGGTTCTGTTGTTTCCAGAAACGAATAGCACACCTGATGCGGGTTGTTTGTCAATACGGTTTGTTGTCCCGATTTCATTTTCACCTAATTCTGATACCCATACTTCATAATTTTCATCATTACCTGCGGGCAACAATACAAAACAGTATTCAGTATCATTCTTTAAGTAGACAGGTTCGCTGAACTTAAATTCTGTTGGCTTTGATCCGTCATCAGAAACATTGATATCCTTCGGTAATAATGTTACTGTACTATACGGGACAACAATTTCTGACGGATAGCCATTTGATACTTCACGAATTTCAAGTGTCAAAGGTGCAGTTGTTGATTTTTGTTGGAAAAATAGATCAATCTTGGTTAACACAATACCATTGATATTATCCGTTACATAGAATGTTTGTGCAATTGGATCTCGTGGCTGTGCAATTTCAGGTTGAGGAACTGTGCGTTCTGTGATTCTTGAAATTACTAAATCTTGGGTTTGTGTTTGTCTTGTTTGTGTAATCTGCGGGACTTGTGTACTAATAATCGTCCCGCGTTCAACTACACCCAACCCACTTGCCGTAAATGAACTGATTGCAAAGGTCTTCAAATTTGATGCATTGGGATTCGTGCTATTATCACATAACACAAAGGATTTTGTTCCTACGTTGAATGTATTCGCAGGAATTCTAAAATCTCCTGTGAAATTTCCTGACGCATCAACTAGTAAGTCATCACCATAAGCGCCGCCAGTAGGACGTACATGTTGTGATACATCAATCCCGTCAAAGAAAGCATAGAGGCGTGTATTCGGCTTCAATCGTGTAGCATTTATACCAACAATGCGACTTCTCATGAATGGAATTAATGTAGCAGAAACTACTCGTGTGCCTAAATTATTTGTAACGGTGGTTGTTGAAACATCAATGCCTGTTCCTGTGCGTTGTTGACGTTGTGTGGTGGTTGATGTTGTTTCTGAAACACCATTACCAAAATTGATCGTATCCGTTTGAACCCCTTGCCAGATACTTTCCCAATTACCCCATTGTGTACCCCAAGCACGTTGTAAGAATTCCCAGTTATCAGCAGTGCCACCTGTATTAACTTGAACAGCAGGTAAGACTTGTGTATCTGTCCAAATATCTGCAGCAGGTGACAAACTCATTGTCCCTGTATAGGTTGAAGTGAGAAGTTGACTTACAGCGTTGCGCGTTTTCGACGCATATTGATTTTGCGAATAAATTTTGTGTGTATATGGTAAGGTAACTAAATTACCCGTGTTTGGTACAACTACAACATCGGGACGTAACGCCGTAGGAATGACAGCATCCGTGATTCCTGAATAGGTTATTGTGCCTGTTACGGCACCTGATGTAATTGTGTTATTTAGAGCAAATGTTCCTGATACGCCATTTAAGTATAGGCGAACCCATTTGTACGTGCTGTCACGACCCAATTCAACATTGTGTTTAATCGTTCCTGTTGCGGTTGAACTTGAAGTGACTGTTGATCCTACGGTATAAGTAGTCGCACCGACCGTTTGACGTACTACGATATTCGCATCACTTGCCTTTCTTACGATATTCGTTCCTGACGTATATTCAAAATCAATATTTTCTAATGTGAAGAACGGGCGAAGATTACCATCAGCAATTGAACAGTTGTATGACGTATCAAACACATTTCCAATATTATGTCCGACGAATGAATCTACGAGAATTCCATTCTTAAATCTATCTTCACCTGCTGAATTTGCAATTAACAAGTTTGCCGTATTTTGTTCAAGTAACGACAATGACGTATAGTATTCAAGACGATCAATACGGCGATGTATTTCACCAATGTCACGCATGGTGAAGCGACGATTATCTACTAACGTTACTCGGCATGTATATTCATTGTTACCAATTTGTGTAGCTACATACGGCGACAATGAAGGATATGGTGCTACGTAGACATATCCCAATGTCATCGCATTGTCTGGCTGACGCGGACGCACTGGATCAAATTGTGGTACACCCTTTATCGCTCCAAAGATACCTTCCGTATTTAGGATGATACGATCAATACGTGGGAGGAAATACGTTAAGTCGCCGATAAATTCTTCTGTTGGTGCAGGGAACACAAATCCTGAAATTAGTGTTGATCCTGTTGAAGGATTTTCTGTACCGCCTGCAACTGTTGTTGAATCTGTTGCTGTTGCAGTAACGGTTGGACGGAAATCCACGCAGTCGCGAAGATTGAAAACGGTGCCACCGACTGATGTATATTTTGGTAAATTATACCATTCAATTTGACTTGCTGACGGCGAACTATTTACCGCAGGTAATGGATACGAATCTACGGTATAGTAGGGTGATGTTGTCGCATGTTCAAAATAATTCAACTTGACAATAAGCTTCTTGTTTGTGGCATTATATGTAGACTTTGGCGTAATTGTTGCTAAGTCATATTTTGAATCACGTTGCCCGTTATCGACCACGAAACTTGATGTCACATTTGTCCAGGCTGGATTGACAGATGGATCAGCAACATATGATTCTGTGTAATTTGCTGCCCAGATTTCTGACACGCTAATTACATCATATAATCCTAAAGTATACGGACCTGTAGCACCTGCACCATGTGTATTTGTATTAATCTTTACGTAACGATCTTTACGTAGTGTCTTAGCATTCTGTGTTGCAGTAGTATTACGTACTAACGGCATAACCGTTACTGTTCCCGTGAACGTTCCACCAACACCGGTTAACGTTAAAGTATTTCCTGCCACCGTACCTGATGTAAAGACTTTATAATCATAGGTAGATGCTTGATTAATAATAATCACATCAGTTACTGTTGCTGTACTGAAGGCAAAGGATTCTGATGCTAATGTAACAGTTGCAGAGCCACTGTTACAGGCAATGCCTGTGATAACTTTACGATACACATAACTTGCATCTGCGACGCCATCAAGATTCTTATAGGTTGATTCAAAAATTAATGGCGTAAAGCTTGAATTTTGTAGACCTGCAGCACTTACGGTTGCACTAGCATTGCCCGTTGTATAGGTAATCGTTGTGACCGCAGAAAACGCTCCAGAGGACATACTAATATCGTACAGATACAAACGATACGTGCCGGCTGACACATATTCAAATGCACGAACGCGAGCTGTCCCGATAGTTGATGCACCCGAATTCTTTAAATCAACCGTATTATAGTTATTAATAGGCCACGTACCTGTAACTGATGTTACGGTGACGTAATTTCCGTATGCAGTTGTAATCGCTTGATTTTGTTGTGTTTCTGTATCAATCGCTTTATCTACTGCAATATATTCTGTGGCAAATAATTCGTGTTCATAACCCTTAACATATCCCTTTCCGGGTTCAACACCAATAGCTAGCTTCCCTGCATTGCCACCCTGACCACTGGTATAGCGACCATTATTCGTGCCGTTGCTTAAATGTTCACGAATAATGAGCGGGAATGAGCGCACGGTATAATCACCCGATTCGTCATATGTTCTACGAGCGAGTGTTTTATTTAATTCAGCATATTGGGTCGTATTATACTTTCGCTTGATATTCCCATCTTCGATATCAAACAAAATATAAAATCCTTCAGGTTGCGTCGAGGTATACGATGTAAGGGTTGTTACTAGTTTGTATCTGTCTGCACCAGGTGCTGTATAATTAAATGTTCCTTGTGCGGGGTCTAGTAATGTTTCGTCGTCAATCGAACTGATAATTTGTTCATCAACAATAAACCCAACCTTTGCTGTAGGATTCGTTGCATACTTTGAGATCACAATTGTTTGTGGATCATTTACAACAAACGAGCCGTTCGCGTAGACAATACCTGCGCCGACAGAAAATAACGCACCTTCTCCTGCCGGCGTTTCGCTGACATCCGCAACAACGAATGTATCGGTTGTCCCTTCAACGGTTAAAACTTCGCCGGGCCCGAATACTGTTGTGATATTATCCGTACCTGTCGCCGTATACTGTAAATATAAAGTCTTTAAATTTGGCGAGTTTGATTCAGAACCTGTGACAACCTTTTTAACGACCGCTTTAACATTTTCATTTCCACCAACTAACACTTTACCTTCAAATGAAGTTAACGTAGTGTTGCTAATAGTTTCAGAATTGTTATCTGTGTCAAGAACCTTTATGTAGGGTACATTGAAATTTGTGGTTTCCGCACATCCAAAAATAACAGATCCATCTTTGAATATATGATTACCAAAGCGCTTAATCTGTTCTTGTAATATAGTTTGTAACTGTGTTAGTTCACGTGCCTGTATTGCATACCCAGGCTTGAAAAGAATACGATGAAATCCTTTTTCACCGTTAAAGTCATCGTAGTACGGAAATGTATTTAAATTTAAGGTCGCCATAGTAGTCCTAATTGTTAGAAGCTAAAATACAGTTTAACTTGTTCAACTTGCCCTGTTTGTCTTGTAACGGGAGATATATTTCTTACGTAAATGATATCGCCTGATTTTGATGAAATTTCAGGTGATACAAGTGAGGTAATGCTGAGAGAACCAACACCTGTTGTTTCGTTTTGTAACACACTACTGACACTTATAGAATCAACAATAGGTAGTAAATATACTCGTGTTGCGGTTTTATTTGCTACGATATATTTACCATTTGAATTTGTGAGGATTATATCATCTATATTGTATTGTGCTAAATTAGGGACTTGCAGCACATAACATGCATTACCTGTCGCCGCAGAATAAATTTCTGACTGAGTAAAGTTCGTGACGTTTTTTATAATACCTAACTGTCTGAAATCGTTATTCAAGAAAAAGTCAGACAATATATCTTCAATGTTTACTGTGATACCTACGGTGGTCGCTAACAATTCTTTTGGTACGTTTGATCCATGTCCGCCTTGTGGCTCAATAACAGCACGTGCTGTTGCACCGGCACCTGCACCTGTAATTGTAATATTAGCGAAGGTATACCCCGCTCCTCTATCTGTCACAATAATTTTTGTTACGACACCTTGCGTCACGACTGCGGTTGCGGTAGCACCTTGTCCGTCACCTTCAATATTTACCTCTGTAGTTGACGTAAGATATTCTGTGCCACCTGTCAGAACATCAATAAAGTCAATACCTGCACCTGACGAAATTGCAAAGGATGCCACATCTTGATTTACTGTCACAGGCAAATCTGACGCTCGTAAGATTGATTCTGCAGTAGCACCTGTCCCACCGCCACCGACAATTTGAACTAACGCAAAGCTATACCCAAATCCTGCATTAGTTACGGTTATATCGGTAACAACACCTGAGGTTACAGTTGCCGTGGCAGTTGCACCAACACCATCACCTAAAATTAATACCGTAGGTGTTGTTGAATATCCCGAACCGCCTGTTAAGACGCTAACATCATCAACAATGCCATTATGATCAAATGATGTTGATGTGCCGTAGTATTGTACAGGAATATAGTCGGTTGTTAAAAACTTTATTCTGTCTGCAGCAGGAACTTCATACATGAGTTGCCAGTAATACCCATCACTCAAGGAAAAAGGTCCTGCTGATGTTTGTGCAGGTTCAACCGTTGACGGTGTACCTGGACTGTATAAACATTTATAAATTCTATAACTAGAATTCATGACATAAAATTCAGATGTATGAAAATTATTCAAGTCACTATATGGAGTATAGATCGTATCCGTTGTCCAATCTATTCGTGGGATTAGTAATGCCGTATCTGTTGGTTGTACTCGCTTGATTGCAAGGATATTTCTTTTCGTTAACGAATCATCTTGACGAGTATCTACAGGAGCAGGTGCAGAATTATCATTAGTCCATGCGGTTGTTTTACCTAAGAAAATATGATAAAAATCGGATGGATTTGGGTATGTCAACACATTTAAACTGACAATAATAATATCATCGTTTAATGCCGCTGCTGTTAATAATTCAACACTGTTACCTGTTAATGCTACATAGGCGGATGACGCTAATTTTACGCCGTTCTTAAAAATTTCAATTCTGCCTGGAGTATACGTTAATGTTTTACTATTGGTATCACTGCCAGAAAATATCGTTTGTCCCGCGGTGGCAGAATATACGTAAATAGTTGAGTTTAGTGGCGTAACTGTATTTCTATCTTCTGTCAATACGTTAATTGTATTTGTGACAGTTCTATGAAATTGCCGTGCTAACTCAGTTTTAAATCTTTTAGGTATTAAGGCAGACATAATAGTTTATTATGACCCTGTGATTGTCCAATTGATAGTCAATGTGTCACCTGCACCTTTGGTGATAACAGAGAATACTGTGCGGCAAAGCATTGTGCCACCTGATGAATTATTAAAAATTCCGGCTTCAGTTAACGCACCTGTGCCAACCCCAGGTCCAAATGTACATGCAAATGTAATTGAATCATTTGTTGTTGTGACAGTGGATTGTGTTGAAGATGTTAATGCAGTGCGTGATCCAGAAACCGCAGCACCTAATGTTGTATCACCGCCAGCAGCGCCTGTATTATTTGTACCAACTTCCATATGTGACATCACGGCTGAACTTGTTCCTAACATACGTGATGTGATAAATGCCTTCCCGACATTAACAACTAAATTTTTCTCTAGGCGTTCTTCCTTTATTTCACCGTTTTCATCAACTAAAACAATGTGTAAGTTGCCTGCCAATTTTAGAGATTCTGTACTTTGCATAATTCCTCTTTTTTGTGTTAATATTATTTATATGGTTTGAACTGAATCAGAGATAGCTACTGAATCTTGTATTGATTGATCAAAATTTACTATAGGAGCATCTACAAATGTAATCGAATCTTGTACTGACTGCCCAATAGTTACTCCCAATGTATCAGAAATTGTAAAGGAATTTTCATTGTTAGATACACTGTAAGTAGGATCAACATAATCTTCTGCAAAATAACTTGAATCAATAATTGTTATAATATTTTTATTGATCGTCTCTGTGACAAAGAATACATCATCAAGTTTGAAAATAATGACATTGAAGTTATCTACGACAGAAACTGTTTCTGTAATCGTATCAATAAACTGTAATTCAGAGAATACTTTAAACCCTGCCGGGTGATTACTCTTGATATATGTATCTTTCCATGTACTTAATGGTTGTTGACTTCTAATTACATAAGAATATGGTTGATAATAGTAATTATCTTGCAAGTGATTTATGTCAGACACAAATCCTGATGAGTCCTTATAATTTCCTGCTGTTTGGTAAATCAATCCAGTTTTGAATGTGATTGTTGCAGGTGATCCTGTAAGATTGCGAGGAGCACGAGGTGTAACAATTATCTCAAAGGTTTCTACTGGTTCGATTGCAAGAGCATCGGCAGCGTAATCTTCAGGGTCTACTGTGTAATCTGCGGCAAAATACGCGATTTCAGCAAACGCATTTTCTTCACGCGCAACGAATTTTTGTCCTGTATTAACGAGTTGTATTTCTTCAATACCAGATCCTAGGTTTCTCGCCGTGACATTCTTAACACGAATAACCGCATTATTATTGAACGTTTCAAAGACATAGGGTTGTGTATCTTCTGTATATTTTTCAGCGAAATACACTTGTTCAATGCCTGTTTCACTGATCGCGTATGAATCGTCAATTCTGAAGTTAGACCCTGGAATATCAATTGATTGAATACCAATAATCTGTTTTGTAATTGACCCGTAAATGTTATTATTATATGTTAGATATACATGTGTATCATAATTTCCTAAACTTTCAATCGTTACTAAGTTACCATCATTAAAGATATCTGTGTTCGTTAATGGTGTGATAACTGACGGAAATGCATAATTTGGATTGATGTCTACTTCTAGTTGATAAATAAACGGTTCAATTTGTGCAATAACATTAAAACACGCAGTTGTAATGGTACGCAGAACTGATCCTTCACCTGGAATAAATTCTAGATATTTAAATTGAATTGTTTTTGAAATCAGTTCAAAGATATTTTCACTTTGAAACGCTTCCGTATCTATTTTTATGATTTTCTTACGGGACCACTTACCATCAGATGCACGTAAGATGTAGTCACCTGGGTATACAACGGTTGCCGTATCATTATACATGAAGCGGAAAAATAACTCAGCCGCATTTTCAGAACCCTTGGCTTCATAATATTCATGAATATATTTTATGATTCTTCGTGAATTTACTAATGCCGACTCAGGAATATCACCTGCATGTTGTTTCTTAAAGTATGGAATAAAATCATCAAGCGTATTATCAATATCACTCCATACCGCGGAGTTTAATAAAAGATTATTTGCTTGTTCTTCGCTATCTAAAAATTCATAGTATTTCTCTAAGAATACAACGAATTTCGGATAATTTGAAACAATGTAATCCGGAACTTGCTCTTGTATTAGATAGTTAAGTTTACGCTTAAAGTCTGACATGATTATTCAGGAACAATAGGGACAGCAGAAACAACAAGGCCAGGTTTTAATCCTATAGAAGAATTCGCAGAGCTATCATTTAATGCGATGATAATATTTTTTGATGCCTCGGGAACAATAGCAAATTCTGAAATTTGTGATGTTCTTTTTATTGATGAAAGAATGTTTTTGCTGAGTTCTTGTGGTGTTGCGAGAATTCGAATATCACCTGATGAAGTGAGATATGATGCTACTTGTAAGTTAGAAATTGTTGCCAATCCTGATGCATAATCTACAACACCAACCGACGCTATAATATTATTGGTTTCGGCGTTCATAAGTTTTACTGTACCTGAAGCTTTTTCAATGTTATTCGTATCATTGTTAAAATCTTTGAGGAACGCCTTGTACGTCACTCCGTTAATTTTTGCATTGAACACGGTGCTTTGAATACTGTTAGGTTCAACAGATGTTAAGAAGTTCAACGTTGTTGAGAATGACGTATTAATCGTAGGTGAGATACGAGCTTGTACCGTCATGTCAAACAAGGAACTATTGATCGCCGCACTTGCGTTTTTTATGACATCGTTTAGGGTAGAGAAGAAGAATGTCTTGTTTAACGTGGTCAAATCTTCTGTAAAGTAATTGACAATTTCTGTTCTCACAGCAGAAGCAATCTGTGATGCAGAAAAATTGGTTAAACGTGTATCATAGGTAATACTGACATTAAACCCAAGGTAGATGTATTCGGGATCAACAAACTCATGTTGAATACTCATCACACTACGAGGACGAAGAATTTTTTCTGTAATGAAATCTTTATCGCCTTCTGTTATGATGTAATCATCTTTTGGATCTATAGTAATGAACACCTTGCCATAGATGGGGGGATTATTTTCTTCCCCACCCCATACCGCAACCGATTTGGCTTTATCAAAATTTGCTAGGATTAACGCTTTATAATCAGAACTTGTGACGACACGATTTCGTGTGCTATTGTATAGTGGCGCATTTTTTCTGATTGAGTCAATTGTTTCTTTTGCAGATCCTGCCGCAGATGCGGTTACAACAGTTACATTTGTTACAGGAACAGCAGATAAATTTTCATCTGTGAGGGATGACGTAATTAAACTATTGACCCCGTTTGCTCCTTCTGCATCTGTCGCAATATAAGAAGCAACCACAATATTACCTACTGATAGTTTCGCGCCAATAATATCATCACCAAAGGAAATTTGATATCGACCATCAGGTTTTTCTTCAACCCAGAAGGCATTCGTTGTATTACTAATATCTACTAACCCATCTGCTTTTACAAACACATCATAGGTGGTGTTGGATTCACTTTCGCGAACGAATACTTTTATAGTTTCTAAATCAATATTTTCAACAGGCAGAGTAAAAGGTCCTGATACGGTATCTTGTTTTACACTAAACGTATTTGTTAAGCGTGTACCTTGAATCAATTCAATTTCTTCAAAAGTATATACACCACTTTCAAGGGCAACCGTAGAATTTTTTACAGGTGTGAACACATAGGTAGTGCCATCAACCGTACCTGTGAATATCTGTGATGTTTCTAATGTCAATGATGCTGCAGCGGTTTGAACATTAGTAGGTGTGGCAATGACCGTCACCTTCATGCGTGATGCAGTAGTTGATTTTGGCGTATATCCTAGTGTTTTAGCAATTGATACCACAGACGAACGTTTTATCGCGGTATCTAAAAACATTTCGTTGGCTACTAAATGAGCTAGGACTGCGTTATAATGTGTATTATACGCTAAAATATCTAGCATTACATTTAGAGCAGACCCAGAAAAGTTATAGTCACTAAACTCAGATTGAGCTTCAAGAAATGTCTTAAGATTTCCTTTGATATTATTAAAATCTAGTTCTGTTACACGCAAATTAGCCATTAGCGCAATCTCTTAAGTGTAGTTGTAAATGATGCGGGTGTTTGTGTACCTTTCACGGTAAAAAATATTGATATTTGCACTTCGTTTTCTTCATCATTCGGAAAAATTTGAACTAGATCAAGTGACACTCTCGGTTCAAAATTTTGAATTGTATGGGCAATCGTTTTATCAATTAAAGCAATCGAAATATCATCAAGTTGCTCAAACAACAACTTATATAAAGGACTGCCTAAACTGGGTTGAAATGGGCGTTCTCCAGGAATCGTAAAAAGTAAACTTCTTAACGATTGTATAATTGCGCTTACATCAAGTTTTTTCAATACGTCACCTTTTTCAGGATGTGCTGAAAAACTTAGATCAAGGTCTTTATATATTCTGTTGGGAGTCTTAATAGGAGCCATAAGAATTATTTATATTGGTTACTTAACGTCATCTTTTTCGGTGATCGGCGTAATAACTTCTATTGCAACATCTGGATCTCGTGCAGGAATACTTAAGGTACCAAATGAGGGACTTGACGGTGATTTACTATTGATAGTACTGGGTGATGTGAATATCGGCGGCGTGGGAGGAACCGGTGTAATAGAGAAGGCGTTCATTTTCAACAGTGCTACTTCTGTAATAGGACTTGCAATAGTTGTTTTAATCGTTCCAGTCAACTTCATTCCCTTTAAAGAACGCATATTAATAACATTCAATGCGTCCGTATTAAAGTCCTCATCCGTCTTTATTTCTATATTTTCTTTCGCGGTTAACATCATTTTCTTACCCGCTTTCATTTCTATATTACCGTGCGCGTGTGCCTTTAAGTTTCCGTCTACTTGCAAGCTACAGTTATTTTTTACGTAGATATTTGAATCGCCGTCAATTGTAACATTACACTTTCCCTTAATATGCACGTGACTATTTCTCTCGAAAATTTCAAATCCATCACCGACAATACGATTCACACGGGTGCCATTCACATCAATTTCTTCGAATGTGCCCTTTCTGTGATAAATGTGTACCCGCTCGTTATTTTTTGTATCATCGAATTCTAGTACGTGCCCACTTTCTGATTCAAACACATGATTAAATGGATATTTTGCATTATATGGAACTTGAGGTTGATCCCAGGTGCCACCAAAGGCAATAGGTACATTCTTATCACGCGCTGTATCTTTTTGTCCCACAATCGTATCATTGATTTTTTGGTGACGCGCTAACCGACTTAAATCTGATTCTTTTAATTGTGTTTGACGGGGGTATGCTTGCCCTGGGTTGGGGCGTGTTGCTAATGTTTTCTCGGGATCACGAAATCCTGCTATTTTTGGTGGCGTACGAATAGGAATCCCGCCAATGGTTCCTAACATAACAGGATCTTGACATTCCTCACCATCACGAAAAAATCCTACAACCCAGGTGCCTTCAACAGGACCTGTCGGTGTTTGACCTACGCCACTTATCGCCGCAGATGTAATTGGTTGCATGGGATAGGCCCACGGCAAATCTTCAACCGGCAGTTCAACAGGATCAGGATTATGATATCCTGAAATTCTGACACGGCACCGACCAACAAATAAAGGATCCATACGATCTTCAACAACGCCGACCCACAGGAAAAATCCCTTCGGATTATATAAATTATCTATCATAAGGCCTCAAAGAACGAATCTTTTGTAATTTCAAGAATACAATCATATCCCGACGGAGACACGATATGTTTAATCGCCGTGATCATATATATGCCAGTCAATTTTTGATCTGCCTTAAACTCAGCATCATCACCACTGTGTGCCTGTGGATATACAAAGTAAATCAATCGTCCTACTTCAAGATCACTTCGTCCTGATACCGTAATATGCATTTTAAAGTTACTCATCTGCATTAACAAACTGGTACGTTGTGGCACCCAAGTTTGATACTGCGGATCTATTTGTTCTTCAAACATTTTATAATGTTTAGGTTTAAACTGTATAACATTTGTGTCTGAAGCTATTGCGTTTGGTGAAAACGGTCGTGTATTTTTTTCCTTTGATGCAACAATTTGATTGCCTGAAGTTTTGTAATCTTCCATGAAGTAAAAATCTTCATATCCTTTAAAATGATTGTAGCTAAATTGTCTGCACTCCTTTAAAAGAATATCATGTGTATATAAATGATTTTTATACATACCATTATTTTGACTTTGTAGTAAATCAAAGTAGGTAAACGGAGCGATATTCTTTACTAACATATATTGTCTAGAGATATCTGACAAGGTATAATTTGTTTTTGTCAAGTCAAACGCGACTTTCCCTGTAGGGGAATAAATGTACGTCCCAAAAATATCTTTACCTTTTAATTGTGTCATAATCATATTTTCAATACTTGAAAACACAAACATTTTATTTGTTTCAAAAAACATCGTATTAGGTGCTTTGTATTCTTTCCCTATTGTTCGAGAAGCTAACCAGTTTAAAATTCTCACAGGAGTCCAATATGTACTAATAAAAGTGGTGCTCGTTCTATGAGGTGTGTCAGCCAATACTAACGATGTAACACCTGAGGCTTGATCTGCATCAACAAATCTTGGAATTTTTAAATATGTTTCAAAAACTTTTTTCACTAATTCATCTGTTTTTCCTGAGAATTTTTTACTAAGATGAATGATATTATTTGTGATGTTTTCTATAGATGTAAATAACAACACATAGGTTTCTTCACGATTTGTTGATGACAAAAAGCGATCTTTTAATGCATAAATGGCAAATGTCTTTTTTATAGAAATCTGCGATTGCGGAGTACGAAACGATAAAGTTAAATACTCAGTTCCATTAAAATTTAGTATGCGTACAAGTTCACCAGCATCAGTAATTGTTATCTCGCCACTCAAAAAGTTACTAAACATATCTTCGTATAAAACGAAACGAGGTGAGAAATTTTTAATACTTGTATTTTTTTGGTTCGCTGTTATATACAGCTCATCAATAACAACATCACCTGGTTTACTGATGATTTCTTGATGTACTGTCTGTGTATCAATTAACGACGGCGTTTCTATATAAGTCATACACCCACTTCGCCATCAAAGTTTCTTACGAATTGTTGTAAATATTGATTATTTAATAGTTTAATCGCACGCTTCGCATCATTTGTGCGTTGTTCATATTCTAAATTTGTTATTACAGCGACTTCGCCTAAGGAAATTCTGTTTTGCAACGAAGTAACAGGATCTAGCTCAGTAATTGATTGTACAATTGATGAATCATAGGATATTTCATATCCAGTAGCTACTTCTTCATAATGGTGAATAGCTTCTGTTGGATCAATTACACTAAGAATAGTAGTTGAGGTGGCGCTGTCTACTTTCTTTAACAGTGTTTGTGCTGTTAAATAGACAGAACCTGATTGGTAGCGTAATGTTAATGCAGTCTCTGATATATCTGTAATTAAAAATTTTGCATTGGTATTGGATGTGACGAAATCACCGACAGAAAATCCCGTCGTTGTTGATACCGTAACTGTATAATCATAGATGTCATAAATTTTTTCAAGAAGTGCTTTTTCTGTCATGGGCCATTCTACACGAACATCCGTGATGTTATTAATTAATACAATTACCCAGTGATAGAAAGGACTGCCATAGTATGTATTTGCAATTTCTTCAATTTTTTCACCATCCTTAATTAAATACGGCAATAAGATAGATGAAAGTTCTGCGTATGTCTTGCCAACAGCGACACGAGTAAAAATATCTTCAATTTTGACTTGCTTATTGTCAATATTTGTTTCGTAGGTAGCAAATTTAGAAAAATACATTAGTAGCCATCTCCTACGCGGTTGCGTGTAAGCACTTCAAGTTCTGTGAACTGCAATTTGAGTGTGATTTCTGTCGGGTATCCCGTTCTTTTTTGGTCGCTATCTGGTTTAAATGTCATAAAATCATTATCGCTACCAAAGTCAACATCTAAATTCGTTAGAACACATGATGAAATTTTATGCAGATATTCATTGGGTTGCCCATAACTATGAAATTCAATATCAAATTCAGCAGGATATGTTAACCAATAGGGATTTGAAGGATCCATTCCCGGGTGCATATAATACTTGAAGGTATTAACAATATTTTTTACCATCAACGCTTCGTTTTTTGACTTAGGAAGAAACACATAGTCAAAGGCAAAGGTACGAAATCCCATGTTACGAAACAGTTGTTCTTTGAACGGATTAGTTGTTATCGCGAGCGCGCGTGAAAAATTTTCTCCAATACTCCCTGTTCCCAAAATTTCAGCTTCACGAATATTTTTATGACCTAACGCTCCTAATATTTGTGACCCTGATGCAAATGCTGCTTTTGCAGATGCCATATCCGTTATATTTCCTACTTGTGTGAATACATCACTCCCTTGGTTCATCTGTCGTATCATACCTGATAATAATCCCATATCAACATCTTCATAAGTCGCTTGATACGATGCTGAAGGTTTATTATTCATATGTAGTGCAATAATTTTTTTTAACTGCACCACCTGGATGTTAGGTTCAGATCCTGTAGCAGCGTTTACTAAGAAGTTAGATACAGTGGCAGTTCCTTCTGCTATTGGTTTTATGGTGCTTGCAAATCCAATAGTTACTCCCGTGCTCAAAGCAGCAATTGATTTATATGGTTCTGGAAGCGAATTTATAATAGCGCTACTTCCGGCAACTAGCGCAATAGGAGCTAACTTTGAAGCTTCTGTTGTTACCGTTCTATTTTGTTGTGTAATCTTTGCTTTCGGTATATCTTTGGTTCCTATCTTTTTTTCATATTCAGCTGATAAATCACGTTCACGTACATTAATATAAAACACGACATAATTTTTAAGGTCGGGTGATGATCCTAATTCTTGAGGATACCGTAATACTCGCCAGTTGTCAGATTCAAAATTCTGTAAAACATCATTGTTTAAGTTTTTGGCGCTAAGATTGCTTATTTCGTCTTCTTCTTTGCTAAAAATAATAGGACCGTCAGCCATAAATATCCTTGACTAAAGTTTTATATATTTATATGGCTTATACTAAAGATACATACAAAGGAAAATTTACCCCAACAAATCCTACTAAATACGTCGGTGATAGCTCGAATATTATCTACCGGTCAAGTTATGAGCTTCGATTTATGAAGTGGTGTGATTTGAACGACAGTATTATTTGCTGGAACAGCGAGGAAATTGTGGTGCCATACATTAGCCCCATGGACAATAAACCCCATCGCTATTTTGTTGATTTTACCATAAAGATAAAAACAAAAACCGGCGAGATTAAAGTGTATCTGATTGAGGTAAAACCTTTCAGATTTACACAAGAACCTCAGCCGCCAAAAAGACGATCAAGACAATTTTTAAATGAAGTGATGCAGTGGGGGGTGAATCAAGCGAAGTGGAAAGCAGCATCCGCATTTGCTAAGCAGCAGGGATGGGAATTCATGTTAGTCACAGAGCGTGACTTAGGGTTAACAAAGTAACATAAATATATGATTAAGCATATCATTCACAACATAGTAATTTTAACACACTTGTCAACCGTTGTCAACCGTTAATTTTTAAATGCCAGCTTCTATTTTTGATAAGATTCGCCAAAAAGAAACACCCGATAAGTCATATAAGTGGTACCAAGACATTATCAGAGCATTGGGGTTAGCTTCTGTACAACCTGCAAAGGTATTACGTAGCGATATTGGTGAATTTGTCACAACAATAAATGTTGGAACCATGTTGCTGTTTGTATATGAACCAAAAACGAAAGATACATTACCATACTATGATACGTTCCCATTAGTGATGCCCTTTCGAAAGGTTCCCGGCGGATTTTACGGGTTAAATTTTCATTACTTGCCACCATTGTTGCGGATGCGGTTGCTTGAAAAAATGCTATCTTATGTATCTGATACAACGCTATCGGATAAATCACGCTTTCGGTTACAATGGAATCTTTTAAATAATGCTGCAAAATTTCCGGGTGTTCATGCTTGTGTTAAACATTATCTGTACTCACAAATAAACTCACGAATCATGCAGATTCATCCGAAAGATTGGAAAAAAGCTATTATGCTTCCAGTAGATAATTTCGAAAAGGCGTCACGTACTAAAGTCTTTAAAGACAGTCGAGATAAACTATGACAAACCCCTTTACACAAAAAATAAAAAATTTCACTAGATCAGCACAAGGCGCTTTAGGTAACAAACAACCACCCGTGCTTCCTCTAATGACAACAACTGCAGACAAAGAAAAAACTCCCATAAATCCAGATTTACAAAATTTTATTGCGTGGATTCGCGGAAATGGGTTACAAAAAACAAATAGATTCTTATTAAATATTGAATCACCTCTAGGTCTTATATCAAACGCAACAGAAGATGCCGCTGGTATTATAAAAAATGATTTGATACTTGCATGTGAAGATATTAGTTTACCTGCAAAAACAATTCAAACACGCACGTTACGATTATCTGGATTAAATGAACAGCGCGCTCATACCGTAGATTATGGCGGCACACAGGGATTCACTGTAACATTTTTAGTGGATCATACACATGATCTACAAACATTTTTTGAGGATTGGACAAAACTTTTAGTATCACACGAAACAAGAGAAATTGGTGAATATAATTCATATACCGCAAATGCTACGCTATATTTTTTGCGCCCGAATTATCCTGGAGAACAATGGACACCTTTCACACAAAACTTTAACACAAAGTTTGGATCGCGATTACTTGAAAGAAGCAAAGAGCGTGCAACTAATTATGCAACACAACAAGTATCAAAACTAAAGCGTGATTTGACTGCGACTATTGAAAAAAAGAAAAACACGATTTTAGGTAGACAGCTTGGTGTCTATAATAAAATAAAACAAGCGACAGGAATTGTTGATATGTTAAATGAAGAAGTTAACCGACCTTCAGATGTTATTGTTTATACCATGACATTTAAGGAAATTTTTCCACGGTCAATTGTAATGAGTCCCCTTTCACAGGGTAGTGCAGATGTGTTCAAAATAACGGTTGAATTTTCGTTTAAAACTTATGACGTAAAAAGTAAAATTGAAAGAGGATCAAGTGCAAACATTTTAAATAAAACTTTTAATTTTTTACGCAAAATAGGAGTCCCAACAAGCAAATCAGCATTAGCACGTGGTGTGTTAAACAAACTTTAAGGAGAAATTATGAATATACCTATGATTAAATTGCCCTCATATGAATTGATTTTACCCTCAACACAAGAAACTATTCGATATCGTCCTTATACTGTGCGTGAGGAAAAAATTTTAGTATTAGCTATGCAGAGTAATAATGATGACGAAATCAAGCGGGCAATGGGAGATATTGTCAAGTCCTGTACTTTTGACAAAGTTGACATCAATGAAAATCCCATGTTTGATGTGCAGTATGTATTTTTAAAGTTACGTTGTAAATCAGTGGGTGAAGTATCAGAAGTTATTTTAACATGTGCAAGTTGTGAAGATACCCACCGCCATTTTATAAATTTAGATACAATCAATGTAGTATTCAAAGCTGATACAAAAAATATACTTGATTTTGGTGATTTTAAGATTGAAATGAAGTATCCTAATTTGTCAGATTTGTCACTCATAAAATCAGACAATGATGTAGATTCAATTTTCAAAATGATTGTTTCGTGTGTGAAAAAAATATATACAGACGAAGAAATGATTGAGAACACAAAAGAAACACAACAATCAATTCAAGAAATTCTTGAAATGATGGTCCCTGAACAATTCATGCAAGTACAAAATTTCTTTAATAATGTACCGGCATTAGTGCATACAATCAATTTTACCTGTGAAAAGTGTAGTACAGATAATCACATTGATGTAACGGGAATATACAATTTTTTCTTATAAATCTTTCCCATGAGACGCTGCAAAACCTTTATATGACTAATTTTCTGTTAATGTATGTACATAAGCTGTCATTAGCAGATCTTGAAAATATGATGCCGTGGGAAAGAGATATTTACGTCAATTTGTTAGCAAAACATTTAAAAGAACAACACGACAAACAACAAGCACAAAACGCGAGATAAGCAATGATTCCTCTATTATTAGCAGCCGGGCGTACAGCGGTAGCAGCAGGGCGTGTACCATCCGCGCTTTCCAAAGCGAAAGGTGTTACGTCTGTATTACAAGCACGCGGGTATATTTCTAAAACAGGAAACGCGGCAAGACAAATGGCTCGTGCAGGCACTGCTCCTCAGGGCACGAGTTCAGCTTTTAGAAATCCATATACATTTGCAAACAAACCAAATGAGCAAGCACCCGCTGCTAGTGATATGGGATCATCAGTACGTGAAAACACACAGACACAAAGTAACACAAAAAAACAAACATTAATTATTTCAGCCGACAATGTTTTTCTTAGAACGTCGAAAGCAATAATGGATTCTGTTATGCCTTCGGCGCCAGAAAATATTGAACGTGCAAGTGGCACTGATGAACCCACATCAGCAAATTTAAAGGACTTAATGTCGCCAAAATCAAAAACAGAGTCTATAATGCTGCTTGGCGTAATAATAGGAAAAGCTATAGGTGCGATAGTTAAAAAGCTAAAAGACTTGCTTGATCCCCTTTTTAAATTGTTTGCTAAAGGATTAGCTGCTGTTTATCGCGGGTTGGCTAAAGTAACCTTTGGCGTGGTAAGTGAAGCTTATACAGCTGCTGCAGATAATTTACAGGCATATGGAGAAAGTCCTGCAACCCCTGATGAAGAACCTGCGACAACAACACCCGGTGTATCACCTGCACCTGCGCCAACAACACCTGCTGTATCACCTGCACCTGCGCCAGTAGCTACTGGCTACACGCCAGCCGTAACACCAACAACACCTACATCACCTAAATCAACATACGCCGCGCCCTCAGGATTTTTTGGTGCTCCTACGTTAGGCACAGCTAAAACTACAGCACCATCAGCTCCTGCAATGGTAACTAATAATGATACTGTGCAATCATTGGTTACAAAAATGGATGATAAGAAAACAAGTGGCAAAAACACATCAAATATATCAGCAACTAGTTCGTCGGACGATATAAATGAAGCAATAACATATTTTAAAAAGGCTGAAAAGATGATGCTAACCCCATATTGGGATTATAATCATTGGAGAATAGGATTCGGCAGTGATACATATGTTGATACAGATGGAAAACGAAAAGAAGTTGGAGGAAAAGATGGTAATAATAAAAGTATAAAACCTAATTTAAAAATAACTAAAGAACAAGCTTATGCTGACGTTAAACTGCGTCTTGAAAAAGAGTTTAAGCCCGGTGTTGTTAAAAGTTTAGGAGCTGATAATTATAATAAACTGTTACCAAAACAACAGGCAGCGTTACTTTCCTATGCGTATAACACAGGTGTAGGAAAAATTAAAGAAGGAACTGGATTTGGAGGTCTTATAAAACAAGGATTGCGTGAAGCAATTCAATCTGGAGATACCTTAAGTGCAAGTAATATCATTGGCAAGGGAATTACAACAGCTACAGATACATCAACAGGTAAAAGAGTAGTTGTAAAAGCTTTGGTTGAAAGACGTAAAGAAGAAGCTGAAATGTTTAAACAAGGTAGTATACAAGCACCCCCATCTGCAACTATGAACATAAAACCTCAATCATCAGCAGGTTCGTTGAGTGCACCCACACAAGCAACCGGGCGTAATATTGAAATGACTTCACAAATTTTGAGCAGTGCACCGAGTGTAACTACTGCTCAAAATACACAGCCGGTTGTTATTAACAATATCAACGCACCTACAGTTACAGCAGGAAAAGGATCGTCAGGTCCTGCGATTGAAATGTCATTATTTAGAAACATTGATAACAGTATTCAAGCGAATACTAATAGACATTTACGCGCTGGGATATTAGGTGTATAACGAAAAAAGGGCCCGAAGGCCCTTTTTTTTTGTTGCTTAATCTTCAGCTAGCTTTGAAAAGTAACTGAGTGCATCATCGTCATCATCGTCATCAGCAGACGATGCCTTTGGTGCAGCCGTTTTCATCACGGGAGCAGACATCGTAGGTTCTGACTCCATACGACTTTCAGCAATCTTTTCTGCTGAACGCATCGGTGAACTCGTGGTACCTAGCACAGACGCCAGCTTACGCTTTAGTTCGTCATAGCTCTTAAAGTTCTTCGCATCTGTGAACTCCTTCAAGGAGCTTTGCTGATTCCACACGGATTCAATTTCTGCATCAGATTCAGCCACGGCACTGAGGGGTTCGAACTCGCTCTTATCGTAATTGCGATATCCTTCGACATTGCGAATCTTGAGCTTGAGATTTGCACCCTTCCAGAAGTCAAACGGATTGATGGCTTCTTCATCTGCAAACTGCGGCTGCATAACATCCTTGATCTTGTCGAAAATCTTCTTGCCATACTTGTACAGGAAGACCTTTCCTTCGTTCTGCGGGTTCGCAGGATCCTTGATGACCAGGATATTTGAAATGTACGTCAAGCGACGCTTCTGCTTACGAGCAATATCCTTGTTGGATTCAACGCCTGAATTCCACAGCTCACTGTTCAATTCAGAAACAGGATCAGGTTGGTTCAACGTGGTCAACGAATTTTCGATATACCACTTACCAGTGGGACCCTGAAATCCATGATTCCATACGCGAGCCCACGGAAGTTCCTCGCCCTTCGGCGGCGGGAGCAAACGAATGACGGCATAGCCGTTACCTGCCTTATCAACAGCAGGTTGCCAAAAGCGATCATCATTGCCGGAATCAACGGCTGGCTTAGAAATCTTTTCGACTTCCTTCATGAGGGAGTCAAAGTTACCACGGGACTTACGTAAATCGGATAGGCTACTGAATGACATTGTATTCTCCTTGTATAACGGTGTATGAAAGTGTATGAAATTGTACTACGGGTCCTGCCATCTTATTGTTCTTCCTCATAATCATCAAGATTACTATATCCTTCATCATCAACATATTCGTCGTCATCATCGGTATAGTCATAGATTTTATGACGATACTTTGTTAGATAATCGCGTTCTTCTCTGCGCCCTCTTTGCGAGTCATCATCTTCGTCCCAATACCGAGTATGTTTCATTCTGAAAAAACCTGATATGTCATAGTGTAATATCTGTCCTTGTCGATTTTTATAAATGGTGAATATTTTGAAATGAGTTTTGAAACGGTGTGCCAAATAGGATCAAATATAAGCTGTTCATCAACCTGTTCAATAAATTTAAACAGTTTATTCAAAATTACAAGTGTTTCTAATGTAACAGTTTTTCCTAAATAGCGTTTGAGAATGATAGGATGTCCATCATGACAATCCCACAAATCTTCAATTAAACTATTTATATTTTCTTGTGCTAAAATATCAAGATCTTGTTTATATTGATAACTAAGGCTTTCATTAATACGCTTCCATGAGAGATAAACATCTTCTGCTTGCGTATTATAGATCCCACCCCACTTATCACCTGTAATGAAATTGGCAACAAAGTAATTGATAAAATCATCTTGGCTGTACTTTTTCTTTACTTTGTTTAATTCAAATTGTAACTTTACATTTTTTTCTAATGCTTTTTGTGACGCTTTTATGCGTCCCTTTGTCTTGCGAATATCGTAATTATCAGATGTAAAATGCAACCGTAAAGCTAGATATAACTTATACGCTTCAAATGTCGTCATGTTATGGCAACTTACCTGATTTCGTTTTCAACAAGTTTAAATCTTCTGCTTCTGCTTGTAACTTTTGCTTTAATGACGTAGTGATTGACTTTGCTACAGACGCGGGTTCAATATCACGCATTTCACAATATTCAAGCAAGGCTTCAAGATACCCAATTTTACGAGTCTTTGCCATTTTCTCAATGTTCACTGAAAATTCTTCAGGTGTGGTAAACTCACCCTTTGTGAGCAAATATTCTATAGTTAATTCAACCGTGGGTTCGTTTTCCATCACAATATCTCCTATTGATGCGTATAATGAAATATATTTAACTATTGTTATTTGTCAACCGTTCACGCATTGGAATCACTACATAAAATATATGATTGCCAATTTTTTTGATAGGACGAGCGAAATCCCATTGAGGAGATACAGATGTGTTATGAAAGTATAAGGCATTTTTAATGGTTGGAAGTCGTAAATTTTGTGCCAATACCTTATACGCAATTTTTTTTGATTCAACATATTTAGCACGATCAAACTTTGTCTTGCCGCCACATGTCCACGAGAATTGACACCCGCGGGTATTACGCTGATAGACTACGCCACATACTGTTTTGGGGAATGATTTACTGCGAACACGATTCATAGTGACGGTTGCAACTGCTAATTTTCCTTCATAGGATTCATCGGGTGCTTCATAAAAAATATTTTTTGCTAAACATGTTAATTCTTTCTCAGAAATAATCTTTACAGGATTTCCTATTGGACGATGTTGATGTGTAATTCTATTCGGAAATACTGCCAAGATAACAGCGAGCAAAACGATCAATTTTTTCATATCTACCTCCTGAAAAAAATATAGTGCCCGGAGGCACTATATAAGTATAACACACAACAAGCTAAATGTCAACTATATTAGAACTGAGATTGACAGCTATTACTTACACAGGCACAACCTCCACCTTTACCGTCATCAAAACAAGAAGAAAACTCACAATATTGTCCTTCTGAAATACAAAATGACGGGCGAACAGTAACAATCCCATTATCTTCGGTTAAAAAGTATGTTTCGGTCCCTGTAATTTCAGCCACTGAATCAGTAAATACTGACGCAATAATACCAAAATTCATGATGACTTCATTATTTGCATTTTTTGCCGAGACACGAATTACATATTTTGCTGATGTAATATCAGTCGGCGGTGTCAAAGTTAATTGATTGGTTTGTGTGTCTAATGCAACCCAGGAAAAAGCAGGAGAAGGTTTCCTTGCAATAATAATATTATCAATTGACACGCTATTTACTACAGGTTGTGTAACTAGTTGAATATTTACCGATGTACCTTTTTGTACATTAACTGTTGTTGGTGTACCTTCAAACACAAACTGATATTGAGGAACACGTAATAACATATTAGGAGTCGTGCCATATACAGTTTCATTTCTAAATAATAAATCTTGTGATGATGTAGAAATGATAAGATCTTGTATTTCTTGGGCTGTCTTAGCAGGATTTTCAACAATAAATTGTGCTGCGGCACCTGATACGATAGCTGCTGCCAATGACGTACCTGATGTCGTAACGATTGTGCCATCACTTGATAAAACTTCAACGTCAATACCAGGTGCGGTAATATCAACTTCTGTACCCCAATTACTTCCTGTATTCTCTCCCCAATTAATAACCCGATCAAATGCATCGGACGCAGCAACGCCTAATACAGTATCCAATCCCACGGGTGAAAAGTTATCCGCGTTTGATACACTATTACCTGCTGCCGCAACAACAAGTAATCCTTCACTTTGTAATTCTTGAATTTTTAAATCTAAGATTTGATTTTTAGGTACCACCCATGAACAATTCACGATCTTAACATCAGGTGTGAGTGTGTGATCAGTTAAAACCGCGTCAAACGCACTTAGCAATGCACTAACATTTACAGCGACGTTCATCGGAATTTTAACTACCTTTAGTTTTGCATCTTTTGACACACCGAGTGTTTCGCCAACAATTAATGATGCGATTCCTGTACCGTGATTTAGGGTATCAGAAAAAGTTCCGTCAAAACTATACAGATTTTCAATCGTAGCATTTGCTAAATCTCCTACAACATTTATACCTGAGTCAACAAGATAAACTGTTGTATTTGCACCTGTATTTTTTGGCAGGTATTGATCACGCATAGGTAATTCTGCCGAACAAATACGTAACTTGTGCCAAGGTGTTGTAGCTGTTTCTGCAATTACTTGCTCATCTATAGCCACACTGACTACCCCAGAAATTTCTAATAATCCTGTATCAGCAGGTGCTTCAACTGTAAGGACTCGTAACTTTTCTAAATGTGTAATAATTTGTACATCAGACGGAAGTGCCGCAATAACTTGTGCGGCAGTATCCTTTTGATATACAATGTTAAAATGTGCCATAGATTCTCCTAAACAGTAAATGTTTTTATATATTTATAAGTTAAATAGATTACTTTCTCGTATTCCCCAGTCTCTTTCCATGCAAAAATAACATTCATCACAATGATTAGTAATATCTATACCACAAGAATGTGTCAATAAGAATAGATCCTGTAACCCATATTGTTTATATAAGTTACAAAGATATACTTTGTCAAAGTTAATAAAGGGGCGAAAGTGGCGTTCACTTAAAGCAGGCCCACGAACCGGGGGCGTATCACCTGGGATAAATTTTGTAGGAGTAAATACATCCGTAATCACTTTATTACACGCGCTATATGTTATCGCGTTTTCAGGTGAGATATCTAACGTATTTTTTACGAAATCGCGAATAAAGAAAAACCGTGGTGTTAGCTGCTTTATGTATTGTGTATGCAGGTGAGTTTCAAGCCACGATAAAACAGCATGAAAATGTTGTTCACGTTTGTTTTTTAACATCCCAAATACATGTATGGGGATATTGCGTGTGTTTTGTGTGGTGAGTAGATATAATAGTAATGAGCTATCAACACCACCTGAAAATAACACATTAATTTGTGGGCACTTGTCAGGTATATGTATTTGCATAGAAATTAAAGGGGTGGGGTTTTCTGTTCCCAGGGTAACCCCGAACCCGGCAAAGCTACTTAATTAAGCAGCGAGTGCGAGAGGCGCGTTATATGTGCCCTTTAATGATTGTGCTCTGCTTACGGCAGTCGCCTATCGGGTAGCGTTCCTGGGTTACTTTATACCCTGTCGAAGCCATGTCATCCCCCCAGTATGGAGATGGCGGGAATCGAACCCGCGTCCAAGACATATTTCATCAAGACATTATACTACCATCAATACTATTTATAATCAAAAATTAATTCTTATACCCATTTGCATTTGCCAACGAGACATTAAATCATCTATTTGATAAGTGCTACTTACCGGGTCAAAACTAAATGATGGGATTGTTGACACACCACGATTAGCACGATATTGAATAGGATACACATTTTGATTATTAAGATTGGGTACGAAATAATACTTACCCCACGATGAATTTATTAAGTTGCCCACGTTAGTTATATCCCACGTGAGGTCAAACTTTTTGAACGATTGTGTCACACGCATATCTGCACGATGATTCCACGGTGTTCTTGCACCATTTCGTTCTGTGTATTGTCCACGGCGGGTAGAAAGATACGGATCATTACTAATAAATTTATCTAAATCTGACCAAATTTGTGCTGTCGTTCTGGTATCTGTTTGACCCGTTGGGCGAGCTGATGTCACTAAAATAATTTCGCTGCTATTTCTTGGGACATAAATCAAATCATTATGACTTGATCCATCACCATTCAAGTCGCCAGAATAGACATACGAGAATGGTGTGCCTGATGATCCCGTATATATTGCTGATATCGTTGTATTCTTCCAGTTCCAGCTACCATTTGCTACTATACGATGTCTAACATCATAGTTTGACCATGTTAAATCATATTGATTAGCTTTTACTAATTGATTGTATTCTACATGAGATTGAAATGAGTTTCGTTGTCCATTTGCCAAATCTTTAGATTGTCCGTAACTATATGCGACCATACCATCAACATGGTGCCATTTTTTACTGAGATTCGCTGTAATATTATAACGGTATCCTTGATTGGTATTGTTCAGAGCAAATACGGATGTATAGGGATTTGTTGAAGACGTAGACAATCTTGTGGAAGTATAAACGGGACGATTGTCCGCACCTCCTAGATTTCCCGCAGCAGGAGGTAATCCAATATTTGTAAAAACAATATCATTTAGTGTTTTTGTGTATGTCCAATCTAACACCAGTAGTGCACCGGTTGGTAACTTAATATCTGCTGCTAAATTGCTTCTTCGCATTTGTGGCTGAACATATTTGTTCCCAATCACATTCATTTCATATGTGGTAGTGCTACTCAACGTCTTTTGTCGTAATGGATCTACGATGAGCGGCACGGTTGTTGTAGGACGCACATCAATATTACCTACGACTAATCCATTGTTAATGAACGGATAGGCGTACCATGCAAACGGCATACGACCTTGGAAATATCCAACACCACCACGGAAGGTGATACGAGGTGTTTCCCAATTAAATCCAAATCTGGGTCCAATTAATAATGTCTTACCATAACTGTTTGTTAATGTGCTGTATGGTTTACTGCCATCAGTCAATGTGAGATTCGTAAACTCAGATGCTTGAGTAGGTGTGTCCAACATATTCCAATCTGCACGAACGCCTGCAGTCACCTTCAACTTATCTACCACCGTCATTTCATCTTGAACATAAACGCTAGGAACGATGATATTGAAATTTGCTCCAGGATTATTTAACACATAATCTAAACTATTGTCAGTTAGACTATAAGTTGCTCGAATACGATTGGGTTTATTTGCAAGGAAGGATGCAACGTTTGCATATTGCCAGCGTCCTGCATACCCGTTCATAAAAGTATACTGGACATTATACAATTCATTATGAGTTCCAACAGTGAGATTATGCTTTCCCAGATTCCACACTAAATTATCTGTGAGTTCTGTTGTGCGAATTCTAGTGCGATACACAACTGCTTCACGGTCACTCCCTGCATTAATTTGCCCATATTGAATGTCTTGAATCTCAATTTGTGGAGCATAGATATTTCCATATGGATTTCTGTGATCTTGTACCAATGAATAACCCAATAACATACTATTGGAAACACCCGCACCTAATTGTGATTTTAATTCTGCCACAGTATTAGACGTTCTACTGATATGGTCAAAATCTTGTGAGGATAGCTTTGTGAGGGATTGCCCACGTTCTAAATTTCCTGCAATTGCATTTACATAATTACTTCGAAGGGTAAAAATAGAATTTCCTAAATTCCAATCTAATCGTCCAAAATATTTTTCACTATTCGCATTGATGTTGTATGCTCCGAAGGTTCCTGCATCAAAGTTGGGGATACCTGAAAATTTCACTAAACTATCATGTACTTGTTGTACAATAGATTGCGTTGCAAATGTTCCTGAAGAACCCGGCACAAATAATACAGGATCCCGGCGGCGAGAAATTTCTACGTTGCCGAAATAAAATAATTTATTTTTAATCAGTGGCCCGCCGACACGACTACCTAATTGATATTCATAAAATGAATTAGGTATTTTTCCTGATACGCCATTACCTATTAAAGACGGTTGACGTCCAAATGAATAAACAGAGCCTTCCGTGGTATTTGTTCCTGAGCGGGTGATTGCATTTACACTCCCTCCTGTAAAATTACCAATTTTTACATCGTATGGTGCAATCACTACCGATACTTGTTCAATTGCATCAAGTGATATCGGTTGTGTCCGTGAAAGTGATCCAGGTGTTCCTGTAGGCACAGATGCCGTTGATTGACCTGAGGATTGACTAAATCCAAAGGCATCATTCGATGTTGCGCCGTCAATCGTTAGGTTATTGTAGCGATAATTCGAACCTGCAAATGACACACCGTTTCCCTGTGGTGTCATACGTGTCATATCTTGAATACTACGTGATAACGTGGGTAAAATTTGTAGTTTTTCGCGATTCATTTGTGTCACAGCTCCTTCTTTGCGAGCTTGTGCAGCTAAATCTGCGGTCACGGCAACTTCATTTAAGGTCACTACAATTTTTTCTAATTCTACATTTATTTGTGTTGCTTCACCAAGACGAATAAAGATATTTTCTGTATTTTTTGGTTTATGACCTATGGCCGTTACTGTTATAGAATAGGGCCCGCCGGGCTTTAAATTAGATAAAATAAATCGACCATCAACCGTGCTTCTAGTTATAAGAGTTTGATTTGTCGGAACAAAAATAATCTTGATATTAGCATTTTCAATATTTGATCCTACAATGTCTTTTACATTTCCACTTAAGATACCACTAGTAATTTGTGCATGTATTGAAGTGGTTGAAAGCAGAATGGCTAAAATAGCAGACAAAAATTTTTTCATATGCACCTGTGTTAAGATAAAGAAATATTTATTCTGAAGATGTATTTTTTGTAACTCAAGTGCGTATCAACTATGTAACAGCGAGGTTTCGTAAAGATCACGATAATGTAGAAGTTGTTTAGCAAAATGATTGCGTTTACCTTTCATCACTTGCATATAGCCATCTTCAACCGCGATCAACAATACTAAATTATTAATAGGTGCGCCTGTGCGTTCTTCAAACATGATGGCATACGCCGCAGCTTGCATGAAATAATGTTCAACATGCGCCGGCTCTTTTTCTTTACGTGCTGTTTTAAAGTCAATAATACTGAGCTTTCCTTCATATTCTGCAATACAATCTACACGACCTGCTAATCGTAAATAATCAGAATATAATGCAACTTCTTGAGCACGAATGTTATCAATTTTTTCTAGTTCAGGCACAGCAACATCAAATAATTCTAAATCTAACAATCCCAGTTTTTCAGGTTTGTAAGAATTATTTAAATATTTTTCTGCTAGATTATGAAACTTAGTGCCGCGTGTAGCGGCTTGGCGTGTGATTTTATCAGCAGCGTCATGCCCAATTCGGTCACGCCATTCTTTTATCCCTGCTTGTGTGTGGGCAGAAAGAATGGTCGTGACCGATGGGTAACGTACTCCAGTGGGAGTCGTGTAATAGCGACCTTTATGTGTCGTAACAGAATCAAGGTCAACTAATTGTATAGGATTATGCGTGAATGTTTTCATGCATGAAATATAACATCATAATATACCTTGTCAAGAGACTAACGCAATATCCTCCAATTGCATACGTGCAATAATATATTCTTTCACTAAATTACTACGAACAATATCTTCAACACCAAATTCTACCTGTCTGAATGATGGCATATGATTGGTAATCGCAATAAACTTTTTTAATCCCGACATATCATGTTTTTTGTTTAGATCGGTCTGTCTAAAATCTCCACAAAATACAATCTTACTATTGTTACCGACACGAGTGATAATGCTATTCAATTCCATATCTGTCATGTTTTGACATTCATCAACAATCACAATGCAGTTATCAAGCGTTAAGCCACGAATATACGAAGTAACCATAAAATCAATTAAATTCTGTTCTTTTAACTTGTTATACGCTCTTTCGCCAAATCGTGGTAACAATTCATTTGCAATTTCACGATACGGTTGAACATATACTTCTGTTTTTTCTTTTTCATTGCCAGGTAAGTGTCCAATATCACGAGAAGGGACGGCTGACCGTACAATATGGATTTTTTTATAGCTACTATCACTATCTAAAATTTCATGTAACGCTTGATACATTGCGATATATGTTTTTCCTGTTCCTGCAACGCCATGAAGTAACAGGGCTTTATGTCCTTTTTTATACAAGTTGAAAAATGTTTCTTGATTGTGTGTTAGGGGGTAAATGTCTTTTAAATCAGAAAATTTTATCTTGTGTTTTGACTCATCCTCTAAAAAATTTGTGTGAATGTTTGAATCAACATGAATTAATTTTAGGCGTTGTTTTTTACGTGACATAAAAAGAATTGAGTAGAAGGTAGATAAAAAAATCCCGTCAGAGCTTACGCCCTAGCGGGATGGTTGTACACAAAATCTGTGAACTTAGATGTAACTACTATCGGTATTAAGTTTTGATCCACGATTAGCTGCATGTATCTTTTGCATTACCTCTTTAAAGCCCCCATCGGGGCGCCGGATGCCGAGACGAACAGGATCTCCAAAAGCAGGTGCTGTCATCATCACCTTTTTTACTGCTTGTTCAGCGCAGTTCGGGCAAGGTTCCTCCTCGGGTTCATGCATACGTGAGATACTAAGATACTTCGTATAATAATGTTCACATTTCTCACATTGATATTCATAGGTTGGCATACTATACCTTATTATTTATTTTTATAGTTTTCAGACACCATTTCTACACGGTCACGAACCCATGCAAGGATAACAAGAGATAACTCAGAATGACCCACATTTTGTTCTAGATGATCAAGTTCATCATGAATTTCATGAAAAATATCATCGACTATGCCTTGTGTATACTCATCTAATGCAATATTATATTCAACATGTTTTTCAGTCATAATATCTCCTTTCAATACTATTTATAATATATATCGGAGAATTTTATATGTCAAGTAACACAAACAGAAGAAATCCATCTATAGGTTTGTTCTATACCATATTCTAAATTATCTCGTGGTTCCCAATTTAACAAATTTTTGATTAAATTATTGTCACTACTTCTACCCATAACACCAACAGGGCCTTTGACATTTTTAATTGTAATCGGTTTGTTAGCTATAGTAGCAATTAACTGTACCAGGTCATTTATGCTGATCATTCTTGCACTACCAATATTAATTGGTATAAAAATAGAAGAATGTGCCAACTTCTGTATGCCCTCTATACATTCATCAATATACATGAAAGAACGAGTTTGTGTTCCAGGTCCCCATACTTCAACCACACCTGAAGATTGTAACACCTTTCTACATAATGCAGCAGGTGCCTTTTCTCGTCCGTTATTCCATGATCCTAATGGCCCAAATACATTATGTAACCGAGCAATACGAACATTCATCCCATAATTACGAGCATAGGATAGGTATAATCGCTCACTGAATAATTTTTCCCACCCATATTCAGAATCTGGATTGGCAGGATAAGCCGATGCTTCATCACATTTAGGATTTAACGGATCTTGTTGATTATAATCAGGATAGATACATGCTGACGAAGTATACAGAATATTTTTCAATCCCTTTTTCTGCATTACATCTAACACATTTAAATTAATAGTCGCAGAATTATGCATAATATCAGCATCATTTTCCCCGGTAAATATGAACCCTGCACCGCCCATGTCGGCTGCGAGTTGATATATGTAATCTATATCAGATGTTATTAACTCGTCAACTAAAACGTAATTACGCAAATCAATAACATGAAATTCATCAGCGTCAGTATTTGAATATTCTGGATATTTTAAATCTGCACCTATTACATAGTGCCCCTGTTGCTTTAATTTTGACACTAAATGGGTACCTATAAATCCCCCAGCCCCACAAACTAAAATTTTCATGGGTTATCTCCTATTAAAGATGAATGAATATAAAAATCGTCCTGTTGACCCATTTCTTTAATGAAAATATACCCGCGTGATTTAAATAATTCCCGAGAAATATCACGAGTTTCAAGCTGTCTATATGCATCTGTTTCAAATGTCACAACATTAAAAGTAAAATCAGTGTCAAATAGTTTTTGTAAAGCATTAAACGCTAGTTGAGGTGGCTCTAAATCAATAGTTAAATAATCAATGACATTTGGCATATTGTATTGTTTTAATAATGTATCATAATCTATTGTAAGTGCATTTTGACAAACAAACACACTATTTTTTCTATGTATATCCCAATCTTCTTTAAAATTACAGTCATTATCAATTCCGATACCGCGCCAATTCAATTCCTTTTCTAAGAAATAGGTATTAGAAATTTCCTGATAATGGTGACACCCGATGTCAAGAAAAGTTCCATTAATTTTAGAATTCAGAGTTTCAACAACAAATTTATCTTGTGCTGTCCATTCCTGTGAGTAATACATATTAATCCTTACTATAAGGTGTACATTTATTATTATTCATAATATATAATCCATCGTCTGTATCTTTATATAATTCATCATATCCTAAAGAACGCATCATTTCATAAAAATCATTGTATGCCACACCTGTATGATATAATTGAAATGCTGAGATTTCTGCCCATATAATAGCAGGTCGGTATTCATGTTTAAGATTTTTAAAAATATCATATTCAGCACCTTGTGCATCAATATGAATAAAATCAGGTTTTATATTATAGTTTTCACAAAATGTATTAAGTGAAATGCAATCTACAGTATATGGATTTTTCCATTTCCATTCTTCTGTTAAAAGAGGTTGTGCGGGTGGAAAAATACTACCTGACAGGGGCCACACAATATTATTTAAGGAATCACTAGGATAAAAAATTTTAGGATTATCATCACATGATACAGCCATGTGAAAATAATTAATATTATGTTCTTTTGAATTTATTACATTCTGAGCTTTCCACGATTCTGCACACTCAAATGCATAAAATGATGCCTGTTTAAAGCGTTCTTTAATTCTAAACGTATCACTTAAATCTGCACATCCTATATCAAAAAAAATACTATCTTCCTTCAAGTTTTGTGTTAACCAATCTAAATTTATTGACATAAAATATTATTCCTGTACTGAATGGGTAGATAAAAATTCAAATAGTGTGGTATTATAAAAATCTCTTTTAAAAAAAATTTCCCTGTTATATTTTGCAATTTCGTTTAGATTTTCCCACAGTTCTTTTTTGTTTGTGAGCGATAAATTATCAATCTCTTTCATGACATCAATTATTTTTTCTATTCGTTCATATGCGTTTAAAATATCATCATATGATTCATCAATAAAGGGAGAAAAAGTTTTAAATCCAAAATTTCTCAATTTTTTAAGATATCCATGTGCTGCCACAACAATAAAAGGATGTCCCAAACTTAGGGGTCTATAAATTTTTTCTGTAAAAGAAATCTCATCTTCGAAACAGTGTGTTTCTGTTACAACTGAAATTATTGTTCTTACATGATGTAGTAATTGGTGATTGCTGCCAGTATTATACCCCTGATCAATTTTCAAATCTTCTTTCGGTAACATACTAAGAAATTCTTGTTTTTTTTCAGGAGTTAATAGATAATCATTTCCGATGCCGTTAACTGCATCTGACAGTGACAAACTTACTAAAGAAGTATCTAATAAATTATGTTTATTCATTAAACCAACTAATTGACAACGATGCCTCGCTGGCCTTTTATTATAACATAAAAAGGTTTTATCTTTAAGTTCAAACGTTTGAGATATAATACCCGAATGTTCATTGTTTCCTATCCAACTGTCTTGGCTAATAAATGACAAATGTTTTAAATTTGGCTTATTTTGATCAGGTATTTCATCAAAGTTTAATTGTTCTGAGGCATAATATACATTATCAAAATTTAAATAGCTGTGATGTGATTTTAGATAATCATCAAGCCTCATCAAAAAAAACATCCATCCTTCATAAGATATAAGAAAAATTATTTTGTCATTTTTTTTAACATATGAAAAATCAGGAACAGTATCCAGCTCATCAAACAACTGATAATTCAAAAAAACAAGATGAATTCCTGGAAATGAAGGATTGTATCTAAAATTAAATTTAGTCATAACTCTAGAAAAAATTTCAAAGTTATATTTTTCTTTTCCCATCGTATTACACGTGCCATTTATAATATTCATATTATACACTCAATCATTGAGATGAATTACATCCTATAGTCATGTATCGTGTGAATTGCACACAATCAAGCTCACCTGCAAATTTTATCTTACTCATCTTATTTATTTGTTGAAATTCACTTAATGATGACGTACAGCGTATATGTTCTGAACACGCAAAAAAATTATTTCCCTGTAACACAATACTTGTGTGTTCAGGGACATTAACTAACCATCTATCAAAGGTTTCTTGTGAAACATGTTCAGTTGAGGTATTAATTACTAATGCGGTGTATTCATCGTATTTTGTGAAATCTTGCATGTTCGCGGTGACAAAGGTAATGTTATCATCAGGTAGTTTTAATCGTTCACCGAATATCTTACATTGGTCATCAATATCAATCGAAGTCACACGAACATCAGGAATGGCTTGAATAAGGAGCTGTGCAAGAATTCCATACCATCCCCCAAAAATGTAAATGTGCGATCCAGGAAATAATAAACAATATTCATTGATTTTTTCAATCAACCACATTTTACTATTTAGCTGACTCGCCCAAAAATTCTCTAAAATGCGAAATTGTTCGGGAGAATTTATTTCCTCCCGAACAACATTCATCCATTGTATCACCCGCTCGTGTGTAATCATTTATCGTATCGTATATTGTTCAAGTGACCGATTCAATTGATTATTTACACGAATAAATTGTGATTTTTCATACAATTCTTGTAGATTTTTCGCACCTACATAGGCACAAGTGGAGCGAATTCCACCTAAAATATCAGAAATCGTGTGTTCTACCAGTCCTTTATACGGAATTTGCACTACTCGTCCTTCAGATGCCCGATAATTCTTCACTTGATTGTGTTTTTGTTGGGCAGCATGACTGCTCATCCCATAAAAAGTGACTTTTCCATCAAAAATTTCCTGTTCTGACTCATCATGACCCGCAAAAACACTTCCTGCCATCACCATATGGGCGCCAACTGCGAACGCTTTCGAAAAATCACCTGGATTTACACACCCGCCATCGCTTTGTACGCCGCCGCCAACACTATTTGCGGCATCAACACACTCCATTAAGGCAGAAAATAATGGATAGCCAACACCTGCTACGCGGCGTGTGGTGCAAACTGCACCGGTTCCAATCCCAATACGTGCTAAATCTGCACCTGATTCAATGATTCTGCAGGTTGCTTCAGGGGTAGTGACCGTTCCTGCCATAATAAAGGCATCAGGAATGTTGAACCGAACCTTAGTAACAAAGTCATAAAACGGATTCATATACCCATTTGCCACATCAATCACAATCTTAGGGGTAAAGTTAGGTACTCTATCTTTCCACACCTTAATGATGTCCACGGCTTTATTCAATTCACCATCATTCATCCCGATTGTTATAAAGGCATGACTCACATCTTTTTGACTTACCCAATCTGACAAAGTATGATGCTTTGTAATTGCAGTAAAAGCATTAAACTTTTTCAAGGAATTGTGCATACTGAATGTTCCCACCCCATCCATGTTGGCGGCAATGATAGGCACGCCAACAATTTCTGCACCATGACATCCTGTAAGGGTTGTCGTTAATTCAACTTGATTTCGTGATGTGATGTCTGAAAATTGTGGGACAATCAGCACATCATCAAAGTCTAACTTCACATCCATATTACGAGGCCTTTTTTGTCACAGTTTCGTAGAGTTCTTCAAAATGCTTGTGTAATTCCTGTTCCTCGCTGAAATTACCCTTATGATAGGTGCGAGCAAGCTTGTTCAATACTTTACGATTTAATTGTAACTCGTCACAAATATCAGTTTTGATATTCTTCAACAAATCACGCTCAGCTTCAATACGTGACATGGATGCACTAATTTCCTTTAATGCATCAAGTAACTTTAACTTATCTTCGGGGGTTGTAGGTAAGGTCATTATATCTCCATATATTTAAAGTATGCTAGTTCTTTTGCTTTTGCTTCTAAATCAATATCAATATGCAATCCGAAGGTATCAATCTTTTTGAACACATAATCTGAGTGAGCACGCGGATTGCCTGACACCTGCTCATTCAAATTTTTTGATTCACTATAATGGAACAAGGGCTTAGTATCCCACGTAAATGCAGCTAACACCGCTGCTTCTTTTGCTGTTAACCCATCACTGTGAAACTCATGATGAAAATAATCAAAGGTGATAGGAATATAAATCTGCTTGTAGATGTCATCAAACAATTGCTGTACAGAAAATCCTGAGGCCTTGTCATCATTCTCAACAACAAGACGTTTTTTACAATTATCGGACAACATATCAAAGGATTGTAACCACCGTGCAACTGTTTCCTTTGAATAATTCATACCTACATGAATATTTAAGGGATTATAATGTGTGACTGATAATCCCAAGAGATCAAACAATTCAGAATGATGTTCGAGGTCATGAATAGAATTTTTTACGACCCGATCATTGGTAGATCCTAGCTTGACAAAATGATCGGGATGTGCGCTAACACGCTGCCCTGACCTGCGAATAATCTCGCCTGCACGCTTGAGTAGCGCAAGATGCTGTTCATGTTGTGCGAGTTGTTCTAACTTGTATTCAGAATTCCACGGAAACAAATTTGAACTCATACGAAAGACCTTAATGCCATGCTGCTCATTCCACAGCAAAATGGTAATAAGGTCTTCAATATTTTTTGTTGCTAATTCAGATACGTAAGGCAATCCCTTTTCTTCAAAGGTTGCCTTTCGCATAGTGCGACCAGTCGTAATGCCTTTCTTGTTTAGCGTATTATTGATGCAGCAATAACCAACTTGGTAGCTCATAGATACCGCCCATAATAAAAGTCATAATGTAATATAACATACACATCACATACTGTCAACTACTTTTTCTTTTTTGTAACTTTTTTTGTAACCTTTTTTGGTTTATATGATGATTTCACACGTACTTTTTTAGTCGTTCCTTTCTTTTTGTTTTTTATGGTACGAAAGTGTTCTTTAATATAGGAAAACATTCCCATATTATTTGCCTGATTGACGCTTCATCTGATCCTTTAATGCGAATACATATGCCTTGCCCAATGCTTCAGCTTCTGCTATTAAAGCGTCACGATTTTCATCAGTAATCTTAATTTCGTTTGGATGTAAGATCATATAATTACTCTGGAATTTTAGGTGAAAGTTTTATTAATGTCCAACGTAGCTTATCTGTTTCCCATACACCTGAAAGCGCAGGATACTTTTCAAAAAACATTCCCGATTGTAATTCTGCTTCGTACTCAGGATCGGGGGTTGATACCTTTTTATATTCATACGTATCAGTATTAGGTAATCCGCTGTATTCACAAATAGATCGTGTATTCCCAAAAATTCTATCCCAGTTATCATGATACGTTTGTGTATCAACGCTTAGGGGTCGAGGGGTATCTCCTTTGCCATTCATATCTTTTTAATTAAATTGTTCCAGTTAATTTCAAAAATAAAATATAAACATAGCTTTGCGAAAAAGTCAAAGAGCATAATTGAAAAGGCAATGTTTACATCATACGTAAATCGTGCAACAATAAAAAACGTAATAATTGAGCTAAATAGTTGAAATAACAATGCCTTGGTAAATAGTACACCATTACCCAGCCATCTTCGTGTTAGCATTAATCTGATATAGGCTTGTGTGCGGCGCATTAGATTTTTTCCGGTGACGTTGACCACGTAAGGCTATTCAACGTCGGCTTATAGTGCCAATGTAAATGATGTTCCACAAATCCTCGAAATGCATTAGGTGTGCCAAACTCATGAAATTTTCCTTCAGCATATGCACCATACGCACCTACCTTATCTAACACATCTACTTTATTGATAATAATGTCTGTGACATTGTTCACATACATGGCTTGAATCACGCCGTCAAGATCAAGCCAGCGAACTTGTCGCTTACGTCCTGTCGTTGCGCCAAATTCCTCACCGACCTTTTGAATGTTATCAAAAATTAGCTGGGTTTTAACATTCTCCCCAACATTCTTAAATGTCTTAAATCCTGAATATGTTTCATACGCCTTCATGACACCATAAACCTTACGCCAATGACGAGGTGCAACGCCATTCAACGCAACAGCACCCACAGTGCAATGACTAGATGTGACATAAGGATAATCACCCCAATCAATATCAATCTGAAATCCTTGAGCACCTTCCATCAATACATCTAAATTATTAACAGGTGAGCCGTAAAGAAATTGATAGATATCAATAATCTCATAAGGTGCCTGAGAATCATTATATTTTACGATATCAATAATGCGTGATCCAGTGCGAGCGTACTTATCACGATAGGTCGGTCCGATCCCTTGACGGGTCGTGCCAATTTTATTATCTTGCATATCTTCTGCAAGGTGGGCATCGGTAGTAACATGACAGCGCTTATCAATATATAAGGGTGCAAAAAATCCATGGGTACGCAACATCTTAAGTTCATCATGTAACTTGGGAATGTTTACCACACACCCAGGACCAATAATACTTGGGATATTATAAAAAATCCCGACAGGTACTTGATGGGTGACAATTTTTACCCCTTCATGATAAATCGTATGTCCGGCGTTCGCTCCGCCATTATAACGAATAACCGCGCCATAACTATTTTCACGAGCCAAGTGGTGTGCGACCTTACCCTTGCCGGTATCACCTGCTTGAAGATCAATCACAATATCTGCATGTCGAAGCATAATGTTACCGTCCTCGGTTGACGAACCGAGTTAAAGTGTGAATAGCTTGGGTATTTTCTGGGCGGACAAATTCGAGACGTCCGGCGGTCTTATGATCATAGATCATGGCACCAACATATTTCTGGACGCCAGAACATTGTACACATGTCTGAGTCTCGGGAAGGACTTGTAGTCGACTAAGAGGAATTTGCGTCTTACATCTCGCACAGGTTCTCATAATATCTCCAAAAATAATGATATATTTAATATAACACAATGAATTCAACTTGTCAACTAATGCTTTTTCTTATAGTCGCACATAATGAAGTTTGGATTAAGTCCGCCTGCTTTATTTCGGAAATTAAACTTTAATTTAAACGTCGGCGTTTCTACCAAAATATCCACACGCTTCGCGTTGCCGCTAGCGCCGCCATATAAAATTTGTACGGATTGGGGTTGACTACTTTTTTCAAGCATTTGTTTCGTCATTTCAAAGTGTTCAATTTTATTATTCAAAAAATGTACGAGATGGTAGCCATATCCCATGCCACTTTTAATGAACGCAGTTAAACGTCCTTTATTAATTTTTGATGTGACATTTTCTGGCGCGTACATCTTCCCGCTATTCGTAAACGTATCAATAAACTTTTTTTCGTCAATGCCAAAAAGCTTTAATAGAGTTTTACCTTCAGCACTACTAATATTCTTTTTTTTGAAATTTTCGTCCGTAATATATTTCGCAATGCCGACATTGAATAACGTAACGGTTGAGCCGTATTTTAAGCTGAGATAAATGGTGCGTTCTTTACCTTTCGTATTTTCTGTATTCACGGTTAAGTCCGTGACGATATCGCCAATATTCGGGTCTGAGGCAGTTCCTACGAAAACCGCGTCGCCGTTAATCACAATTGGGCGTTTCTTATTTAACGCGCCTTCAGGCACGACCACGACTTTATCGAATTTCGTAATCTTATAATACGAGACAAGTTCTTCAATAAAGGTGGCGTGTGCGACGGTTTTAATCGGATTCCCTTCTACCCAATTCATGATATCTTGTTGTAATTGTACTTCAAAGGCATTGCCACGATTTTCCGTTCCACGCCCGCCTCGACTCCCTTCACCTGGGGACACTTTAAGTTGCTTTAACTTAGCATTTCTCATAATCGTTGGCACCGGCATCGCACTCGTAATGCGCCGCGTGACTTTCACCATATTGGGTGCGCTCGGATTTAACGCAATCGGCGCCGTAATCTCACTAAACTCTTTTCGGAGATACTCAAATAATACCAGAATTTCCGCTTGCGATTTAGCTGCTTGCTTTAATTCTGGTTTTGTAAGAATTTCTTTTTTTGTTTCAGGAATGAAATTATACGCCATCCCTTATTCGTCCCATTTCCCTAACGGACACGCATTTTTCCCTTTTGGTGAATATACTTTCTTATTTAACGGACAGCCACAGGCGTCACACACGTACATATGGGTGAGCTTCTTAAAGGCTTTCATTGGGCAGTCGTTACACACCGAAAGCCGAGCATCTGCGGTAGCTTGTTGCTCAGGTGTCGGGTTCGCGGCGCGCATCCACGCTACCGCAATTTCTTTTAAGTCAGGGATGTTCATTCAGAGTGACCTCGTCAGACGTAATTCGTGCATGATTGCCCAT
>JACCDG010625397.1_pt1 | contig 92713 bp, 90 predicted proteins | sample 7442471 | NCBI WGS metagenome assembly JACCDG01 (sample SAMN15323444, study PRJNA562643) | freshwater metagenome | isolation source: river surface water | place: USA:Blue River Watershed | collected 2017-08-17 | reverse complement strand
CCGGAGCCAATTTAACACTCAAAGATTTAACCATTTATGATGTTAATGGCACCAATGTGCGCTGCGCTTCCAATACCGCAACCATCACTTTTGACAATGTAAAAATTGTTAATCGCAACGCCTGGAATTTTGCGACTGGTGCATTTGCGGTGACAAACAATTTAACACTTGCTGGTGGCGGGAAGTTTGTTTATCAATCGGCTTATGCAAGCACGGTTAATGATAATTCTACACTCTTTTTGACCGATGGAATGACGTTCTCGTACGATCCTGCCAAGGGCTCAGATCAGGCTGTGGCAGGGCAACAAAATTTAGTTTTCACCAACACAAGTTCAAAGCTTTGGTGCGATGGGGTAACGCTCAAAATTACCAACACAGGAATGCGTGTAACAAAAGGAACGATTCAATTTGATCGCAAGACTGCAATTTATAGTGATGCAGCGTTAACTGATACGGCGCATGGACTAATTTTGGGCTTAGCAATGTCTGATAACGATCCTCAAATTATATTGGGTCCTGATGCCAAAGTTTCAATTGAAACAGGCGTTGTTGAATACGAATTAGTTGAAGATCCGTCTTTAAGATACGGTGATTCTGTTGTCCTGAGGCACAAAACATATGGTTTATATTGGCACTGGGATGGCGCTTTTAATTTTCTTAATCAATATAATTTGAATTTGCTGGGGGTAACAACTTCAACAGCGCAATGTGTTTATTATGTTGGACCTGGAGATACGTCAAACCGCTGGGGAACTGTGCGAACCAACTTTGTTCTTTCTGGTGATGTAATTAGGTTTGAGTCTGTGATAACTGGTCGAGCGGTTAATTATTATCCTTTTACTGCAGCCACGTCAACGCCAACGCCTCCATACTATCAACCTAACTTGAAGTTGGACAATGATGGTTATTACTTGGCCGGAGCTGTTTTGTACAAAAAAGGAGCATCTTTTGGATCAAAAATAACAAAGGGAGATGAGGTTTACATCATGTCTATGATTCCAACCGGAACTCCTGCTTACATAGGCTCAAGCAATTTAAATCTTCCTAATCCAGCAAGTGCATACAAAGAAATTTATATGTATGTGATGCCAGATAACAGTATCACTCAGCCACCAAGTTTTACCACAAATTTTATTTGGATTGTCGAACAAATTAATTATGGCGCATACGTTAATCAGCCAAGTGGAACGGGCGCGTCTACTTCTCAAGGGTTTTCTTCATGGCCAAGGGCAAATTATCAGTTCTAGCATTTGTTGCTTAAAAAAATGATGCAATGCTAACCTGCAATAAGTTTTTCTGAATATTTTGGTGCTGTGAAAAAACTGTATTTGATTTTTGCGTATTTTCTTATTAGTGCGTGTAGTCTTTATGCTAATTTCATTAGCTCTCAGGGGTATAGGTCTTCTTTTGTTTTTCGCGGGACATCAAAATTAAATGTGGCAAATATATTAACTTCTCCCTGCATTTTGAAAAAGGACTCAACAGCAACCTTTTCAGGGAGCACAACTAGCTCTAGGATCAACTTTTTAGCGGGAAGCTTGGATGCGGACGAGACAGATAATAGTTCATCGTTTTTATTTTCAACAACTCCGGCTTTTATGCTCGATGGATCAAAAGTGCATACGGCAGTGGAGAACGGAACTCTTTTGAATGTGACTGTTTCAGGGACGGGAAATAAATTATACGGAGCTCCGATTTTTTCGGGTGATGTGACGCTTGCAAGCGGATCGGACATTGCGTTTGGGATTCGCTCGAAAATGAACGTGAATGTGGCTCTTGGCTCAGGAACGATGAAGTTAGAAAACGATTTGTTGTTTACCGATTCTAAACAAATGACCGGTACAGGAACGATGAATTTGCAAAATTACAAATTAAAATTTGGAGCAAAACCGTTAACGTTTTCGTCCGCAATTACCTGGCAAAATGCCTCTGATATTGACCTTGGGGGATTTACAACATTGTCATCAACTTGGACATTTTCAAGTGATGGAGTGATTAACGGAAACGGTAATGTTCTTGATATTTCATCTGCAGGTGTTTTGGCTATCGCTGCAGCAACAACGTTGCGTTTGACCGATTTGTATCTTAAAGGATTTGGTTCTACCGGAAACATAACCTTTGCCAATGCAACGACCTCAATTTTGCGCCTTTCTAATGTGGTGATTGAAATGACTGGAAGCCGAAATATAACATCAGGGCAAGTGATTATTGATGGGCCGGTGAAAATAATCACCAAATCGAATACTTTAACTTTTTCGTCCTCTGGTGTGTTGACGATCAATGGACAAACATTGCAGTATGATCGTATGGGAAGTTTTACTGGCGGCGTTACTCCACTTGTGGCAGGCGCAAATTTGGTACTAAACAACTCTGGTAGAGTCGTGGAAATAAATCAAATTGATAATAACCCGGGTGCAACGATTTCGTTAGCGGCAAGCACAACGCTGTCGTACGATTTGTTCTTGTCGGATGACCGAGCAATGGCGGTAACGCAAACGGCAACGTTGACAGGAAATGGACATGCGATTAATTTTGCAGATAGCGCTAATCCATTGATCACAGTGTCTGCCTCTCAAGCCTTAACTTTGAGTGATGTGGTGCTTAACGGATTGCAGCCACTGCACATCAGTTTGGGATCGGGAGCGAGCTTTAGCTTTGGAGCATCGTCTTCAACAAGGTTGCATAAGAATACAACGCTCTCATCAACCTGGACATATTCAGGTGATTCGATTTTGAATGGAAATGGCAACGTGATTGATATTTCCTCTGGCGGTGTGCTTGCATTGTCAGCGGGGGTAACGCTGCGTATTTCTGATGCATACATCAAGGGGCTTGGTTCGACTGGTGACATAACTTTTGGATCTGCTGCATCAACTTTGAGGCTCTCGAATGTGACGATTGAAATGACGGGCAGCAAAACAATCTCCAGTGGCAACGTTATCATCGATGGGCCGGTAACGATTATTACAAAAGCAGAGACCTTAACGTTTGATACCAGCGGAGTGTTAACCATAAATGGGCAAACTTTAATTTACGATCGTCTTGGAAATGTGAGTGGTGGAATTGTTCCAACAACCGCTGGAGCAAACCTGGTGCTCAACAATTCTGGCCGCGTGATGGAGGGATTTACAACCGTTGACTTGTCGCCAATTAACTCTGCGTTGGCAACGATAGATCATGGTCCTAACAACCTAACTTTTGCAGGTTCGTCAACGCTAGCTTACGATTATAACTTGTCGGAAGATCATACTTTAACAGCAACTACGACCGGAACGCTGAACGGAAACGGTCATAAAATCAGGTTCTCAGATGATGCAGCAACGCAGCTGACAGTTAACAATTCCGTAGCATTAACTTTAAGCGAAGTTGTGCTGGATGACTTAGTTCCAAGTCACATCAGTTTGGGCTCGGGTTCAGATATTATTTTTGGAACAAATTCATCTGTTCGCTTGGCAAAAAATTGCACGCTTAACACAACTTGGAAGTTTGCAGGAAATGCAATGCTGGATGGGCGCAATAAAATGTTAACGCTCGGTTCAAGCGGCATAATTGAAGCGCAAGCGGGTGCCAATTTAACGTTGAAAGATTTAACGATTTATGACGTCAATGGAACCAATGTGCGCTGCGCGAGCAACACCGCAACCATCACATTTGACAATGTAAAGATTATTAATCGCAACACCTGGAACTTTGCGACTGGAGCTTTTGCTGTGACCAACAATTTAACACTTGCTGGTGGCGGGAAATTTGTTTATCAGTCAGCTTACGCAAGCACCATCAACGACAATTCAACCTTATTTTTAACCGACGGCATGACTTTTTCTTATGACCCTGCCAAAGGATCAGGGCAAGCAGTGGCAGGGCAACAAAATCTTATCTTTACTAACACGAGTTCAAAATTATGGTGCGATGGAGTAACGCTCAAAATTACCAACACTGGAATGCGTGTAACAAACGGAACGGTTCAATTTGATCGCAAGACTGCAATTTATAGTGATGCAAATTTAACCGATACAAGCCATGGCTTTATTTTAGGTGACGGAGTGTTTTTGAATGATCCTCAAATAAATCTCGGGCCTGATGCAAAAATTAGCTTGGAGTCAGGAGTGATGCAGTACGATCTCATCGAGGATGGCTATGTTAATTATGGGGATGCGATAGTTCTCAAGCATTCTAACTATGGCACTTATCTTTCCAATTCAAATACTGGTACTGGTGGTGCGTACGGAACATCTGGCGTTGCAGATAGTGTTGTTTCTAACTTTTCTAGGTTTTATGTTCAACCAGGGAGCCAGTCTACCAGGTTTGGGACAGGGTTTATAGGCACTAATGTAAAAAGTGGGGATGTGGTTAGGTTGGAGAGCTTTGCATCATCTGGTAGCGGATCGTTCTTGGGAGTGAATTATTCAGAGGGAGCTCCGGTGTCTACGCCAGCGCCTCCTTATTATAGAATAAATTTTAATTATGCTACTCAGGGATTTATAAGTTACTCGCTTAGGGTTTACAAAAAAGGAGGGGATGTTGGTTCAAAAATTATTCTTGGAGATCAAATTTATTTAATGATTTCGCCAGGTGGTAATTATCCCTCTTATGCAGGAACGTCTGACCTGGCGTACAGTGGTTACAAAGAGACGTTTTGGTATCGAACGTCAGACTTTACATCAACGCCTCCGCCCAATTTTACAACACAGTTTTTGTGGAATGTTGATACTATTATTAAAGAAGCATATATTCAGAACCCTGCAAATTCTGCTGTGATTGTTTCATCAAATGCAAGCCCGGCGTCTTTATATCAGTTCTAGCATTTATTGCTTAAAAAAATGATGCAATGCTAACCTGCAATAAGTTTTTCTGAATATTTTGGTTTTGTGAAAAATTTATATTTGATTTTTACGTTGCTATCCTTTTTTGGAAAAGCGTCTTGTTTATTTATTAATGCCCAAGGGCCTTCTTCGCTATTTGTTGTTAGGGGGTCTTCAAAGCTTAATGTTAACAACGTGCTTACCGCGGGATTTAATATCAGAAAAGAATCCTCTGCTGTATTAACGGGAAACACAACTTCATCTAAAATTGTTTTTTCTGATGGTGTCTTGGATGTTGATGAAGCATTAAATTCAAGCTCTTATGTTTTTTCGACAACGCCAGCCTTCACACTCGATGGCTCAAAAGTTCACAAGGCTATAGATAATTCTACAATTTTGAATTTAACGGTTTCAGGAACTGGAAATAAATTATACGGAGCACCGATATTTTCGGGGAATATCGTAATTGGTAGTGGTGCAGATATTGCGCTTGGAATTCGCTCTAAAATGAACGTGAATGTGGCTCTTGGCTCAGGTACGATGAAGTTAGAAAATGATTTGTTGTTCACAGACACCAAGCAAATGACGGGTACGGGAACGATGAATTTGCAGAACTATAAATTAAAATTTGGAGCAAAACCCTTAACGTTTTCGTCTGCGATAACTTGGCAGAATGCCTCAGATATCGACCTTGGCGGGTTAACAACACTTTCTGCAACCTGGACATTTGTGAGTGATGGAGTGATTAATGGAAACGGAAATGTGCTTAATATTTCTTCCGCTGGAGTTTTGGCGATTGCAGCTTCGACGACATTAAGCCTGACCGATTTGTATCTCAAGGGTCTTGGTTCAACTGGTGACATAACGTTTGCGAACGCGACAACATCAATTTTGCGACTTTCAAACGTGGTGATCGAAATGACGGGAAGCAAAACAATTTCATCGGGACAAGTGATTATTGATGGACCAGTAACCATCATTACCAAGTCAAACACCTTAACTTTTTCATCATCAGGTGTTTTGACAATCAACGGGCAAACATTGCAGTTTGATAGGCTAGGAAGTTTATCCGGTGGCGTTTCACCAACAACAGCTGGAGCAAATTTGGTGCTTAATAATTCGGCGAGAATTGTTGAGTCAAATACAATTGAATCTGTGCCAGGAGGGTTTACGATTTCTAGCAATACAACTTTACCTTATGATTTATACTTGTCTGAAGATCATGTATTGTCTGTTAATGCGAGTTGCACAATTACTGGAAACGGGCATCGAATTATTTTTGCTAATAAAAAAAGCGCCAACATGATTTTGTCAAATAGCGTGGCGCTTGTTTTCAATTCTGTTAATTTACAAAACTTTGCATCAGAACATGTGACTTTGGGTTCTGGTGCTTCGATAGTTTTTGACCAAAACTGCCAGGTAGAAACTTATCCTGATACAACTCTAACGAGCAATTTAAATTTTGGTCCAAATTCTATTTTGTGGGGTCGTGGAAATTCGCTGTCGCTTGGTAGTGCAAACATAATTTCAAAATCAGCAACCGGACTTACGATTAAGGATGTTGTTTTGAAGGGTTTGAGTACAAATAATTTGAAGTGCGAAATTGCGACTGCAAAAATAACTTTGGACAACGCGCAACTTTATCTGGATGCAAACTTTGGGTTTACAATCGGTGTCTTTGCTATTCGTAACCAGTCTTCTATCAAAGGGCCTTATCAATTTACTTATCAATCATCTCAAATAAGCTCAATAGAGACCAAAAGTGAACTTACTATTTTTGATGGTTCAATTTTTAGGTATCAACCAACAGTTGCAAGCAATAATTTACTTTCATTTGCAGATTCTACGGCGCAGTTAACTTTGCAAAATTGCACTTTAAGTGTTAGCACGACGGGTCTTTTGCTTACTACTGGTTCTTTAAAAATAGCTGGATCGTGCTCTCTTGCGAGTGATGCAACTGTTCCTTCAGAGGGTGTTTTTATTGGGAATAATACGCTTGCCAATGATTTAAGCATTTCAATTGAACCTGGAGCGTCTCTTGATTTAACGCAAGGATATTTGACTTACAATAACGTAGAAATTTAAAAAAAGCTCTTTTAGAATTGTGGGTCTCAGTTTAAGCTTTAGCCTTGTATTGAATTTTTTTATTATTCTACAGAGGCTGTTTTGCGAAAGTTTTTTTATAGCATCGTTTTTTTGTTCTTAGTTAATGCTAATTTTTTGTTTTCTGGACTTGATTTTTCGAAAATCAATATTCAAGGGCTTGCAAGGCTTGTGTTTCTTTCGCAGAATCCAATTTTTTTTGGTAGGGCTGAATCTGCATTTGCAGAGCTTTGCGTTATGGAATCATCCCGTTTTAAGCAAGGCGGTGTTGAGTTTTTTGACAGAGATCCTCGTGATGACGAGCTTGAGATGTTTAGGCAGGCTTCATTTAGGTTGCTTGCACTAAAGCTTGATGACAGGAAGGATTACGCCTCTGTAGCTTACTTATTATTATCTTCTGTTGTTACAGAGGACTCCCTTGCTGACGTTCTTCCTTATCGGTTTGGAGCGGTTTCGCGACGAAAGGTTCTTTGTTCTTTTATCGAAGTAGCCGAGTGCCCTTATGGAGATTTTTGTGAGGACATGGTCAAGTTGGTTTTAATTTGGGTAAAGGCTTCTAATAGTATTTACCACATTCGTAATAAGGAGGGCGCTAAAGTATTATATGCGATTTTGAAAAGTGTGATTAAAAAATTGATTAAAAAGGTTTGCTCATCTGTGGACTCTAATAAATTACTCGGTGATGAAGCGATTGATGAGCCCAAAAATAGCATTCAATTTGATATTTTGCCGGGCATTACGGCATCCGGACTTCTCTTTAAAACTCTTGGCAGTCCTAGTCTTTTAGATTCTCCTTTTTCACCAAAAGATGCTGCCGCGAAAGTTGTTGAGTCTCAATTTCAGGACAGGGTTGTAAGAGCCCTGTCCTATGATTAAAAAGGTTATGGATATGTTGTTGAAGTGTATTTAAGCGCTCCGTTGATGTCTAGAATCGCGCCTGATGCGATTTGGACATCTAGGGCTGTTCCAAATTCAACTTCTGCGCCTGTTGCTGGGCTGATATTCATAACAGATTTTCCGTCGATTAACAGTCGTCCGTAATCTAGCGCCATTCCCATAAGCCCAGTGTAGAATGTGCAGCCATTTAAGTTTAAGGTTGCACTAGGGTCATTTAGTTTTAAGTGGCGTTTTTTTACAGCGTTTGTGCCATCGGAGGTTGTGTTTGGATTGTAGCTAAATGTCATTCCGCGGTCCATTATCAGGCTTGATCCTGATTTAACGGTCATTAATCCTTTGCTTGCAAATGTGAAGATCGAAGTTCCGCCAGATGCAGTTTGGTCAAGACCTGAAAGAGTAACCTTGTCTTGTAGGTCTAAGCTTCCTTGGGAGTATGTAAATCCTACGTTATTAGCGGTTATGTTTGTGTTTTGCAACACTATTTTTGCGGTATCATTCGTTGCTCTGATGGCAGTTGCGTTGCTAAGTACAAGGTTTCCGTTTTTAATAGTTAGTGTTTTGCCAGCGGTAGTGTTATCGATTGCGCCAGATGATGCAAGGGTAATTGTGTTTCCTCCTGTGTCAAGCGTTGCATTTCCAACAAATGTTAGAGGTGTTGACGAAATGGTTGTGTTTTTGCCAAATGAAACTATGCAATTGTCTCCGAATTGAAGTTTTGCAAGAGTTCCGCCAGCGCCTTGAAAGTCTATTAGTGACTGATCAAAATCTTTAATCATCACGTTTGTTAAAGTTAGGGTTACGTTTTCTTGAATGGTCCAATATTGCGTTGTTGAATAGTTAAACTGAATGAAATTACCTTGCCCATCAAGAGTTACCGCTTTTGGTGTTCCAACCGTTGCGTTAATAACCGTCATTTTAGAGTTTGGCCCAAGAATTTGCGCTGTTCCCAGTGATGGTGTGTTTGATGAGAATCCAAGGTTTCCTCCAGAAACGTTGGGTGAGTTAGCCCTTATTAAGCCATTATTTAAATAGGTGATGGTTCCGCCAGAAGATGTCACAAATGGATTTGGATCAGTTGGTGTTGTGTCGAGTGGATCATAAAGAAGCGCAATTCCATCAACTGTTAATGTTGCGCCGATAATATTAAATTTATCGGAAGATTTTGCGATAACCATGCAACGTCCACCTTGTGCAACTATTGTGCCGGCGTCGTGAGAGAATGAGCCATTAAGTGTAATTGTTGTATTAAACATTCTAATGGTTCCGGTGGAGAAAATATCGAAGTTTCCATGGCCAGCTCCGAGGCCGTGAATGTTTATGTCGACCATGTACAGTGTGTGGTTTGTTCTAACTCTGATGATTCCTCCAGCATCAATATTTAGCGTGTTGCCAGCTCCATTCAAGACAGATGAAGCGCCGTTTCCTTGAAAATTATAAACAGCCCCGCTGTTAAGGGTTGTGTATCCTGTTAAGGTGATGTCGTTTGCATTTAAAAATGTAATTTCGCCTGCACCCCATGTTGCAGGTCCGATAGAAAGTTGTTTGTTGTTTATATCTACCGTTCCGTCCCCAACAAATGTGTTGTCAGCTTCTAATGACAAGTCGTCTGTCATGGTAATTGTTCCGCCATTCATTGTTACGTTTACGTTTAATTTATTTTGAATAGCCATTGTGAGGGTTGTTGCGTTGTCGACAAGAGTTATGTCTGAGGCAAATAATGGCTGTCCACGGATTGCGCCGCCGGTTCCAGATACTTCAACGCCTTCGATTAAGGTGTTGTTGTCGCAAGTTAGGGTTTGGTTTGATCCTAGCTTTATGACGTCTGCACTGGTTGGGTCAAATGTTCCATTTATTTGCGATTTTCCAGTTGCGTTTGTTTGCAAAAAGCCATTAGTAAAATTTAGTGTGTCGTTAGTTGTTGTGCCTTGGATCGTTGTTGCAGATTTTGAATCAGCGTAAATAGTTCCACCTACGGCAAGGGGTGCGCCTGCGCTTAAAATAAGCTGAGCGTTTGTTCCAGAAAGTTTTATTGTTGAGCTTTCGCTAACTAAGGTAATTGTTGATTGAAGCGCTGTTGTTGTTATTAAAAGTAAAAATCTGTACGCAAATGCTTTTAGCGTGAGATTTTGCATAAAACACCACTGATTTGGTTTAACTATAAAAAAACATAGCGGCGAAAAATTTTTAATAGCAATAATGTTTTTTTTTAATAGTCTTGTGAAGAGGTTTTTTTTTCGTTGAAAAATTTCAATGCATCAAGTTGGCACTAGGTTTTTAAAATTTTTATTTTGATTGAAAGGCTTTTTTGGGTTTTTCTATTTTTTTTCAAAAATCAAACTTTTTACAAATTATTTTATAAATTGATATTCAACCTTATAAATTTTGATAAAAAAATGATTGATTTTTTTTGTGTAGTCCTTGAATAAAGTCGATATAACTTGACAAAATACCATCGGTCAATATGATTGATCAGTATAGTCTATTTTTTTTTATTAAAAGGGTATTGTTATGAACAAGACAGAACTTGTAGAAGAGATTGCTCATCAAACTGGTTTCTCCAAAGTTGATTCCAAAGCTTTCTTAGAAGCTTTATTGAGCACAATTCAAAAATCTTTGAAAAAAGGTCAATCTGTAGTAATTACAGGTTTTGGAAGTTTTTCCCAAGTCCTTAGAAAAGCAAAAACAGGCGTAAATCCATTGACAAAAAAACCTGTCAAAATCCCTGCTAAGAAAGTTGCTAAATTTAAAGCTGGAAAAGAACTCAAAGAAGCTTTGAATTAATTTTGAGGGTCACATGTTTTTACTAAAAGTTGCATCGTTCGATTTTAACAAGTTTATAGATTCGTTGAAAAACGAAAATATAATTGAAAAGATGTGTGACCTCAAATTTTCTTTTGACCAATTTCATATTTATTTAATGCTTTTGGGATTTGGATCCTTGGTTGGATTCGTAACTAAAAGATATCTCAGGCTTATTTTTGTGAGCCTTGTCGTGGCTCTTTTAATAATCAAAGGCTTAGAGTCTCAGCATATTATAAACGTCGACTGGGTTACCCTGACAAAGCAGGTTGGATTATCGATAGACCTTTCTTTTGAAGATGCTTTAAAAAACATGTATAACTTTGCGGTTAACAATGTTTACTTTTCTTTAACTATTTTTCTTGGGTTAATAATTGGCTATCGAGCTGGTTAAAAATTTTCTTTCTTGCAATAAATTCATCTTAAATTTTAAAATTCGCTGAAAATGCTCAGTGTTTTTTATGATTCGTCAAAAACTTTTTATTCTTGCGCTGTGTTTGTTGCATAAGTCTTTTGTGAATTCACACGAAATATTGATGTTGATCGATAACGTTAATAATGGCGTTGATAAAGAAGTGTTAAATCCCGCAAGCGCATCTATGATAAAAGCCAATCTTGACGTTTTAAAGCAGCGTTTAGATGATTTTTTGGCTGAGCATACTGGTAACTTTGTTGAACAACAAACAAAAGTTGATTTATTGGAGATGCAAAAGGCTGAATTAATTACTCAATTAGATTTTTTAAAAGCAAGGCTTTCAGATGCAGAAAACTTTAATGATAACGTTGATAAAATTAATGCAGAGGTACGCCAAGAAGCTGCAGAAAATATTAATGAAATGTTTTGCTCCTTGCTTAAAAATAAAGACGAATTAGAGAGTCGCTGGAGCCGTGATTCTGTTGTTCAGCGAGCAGAGTCTATGAAGGCCCTGTGTTCTCAATTATTGGAGCAAAAAAAGGCCATAGAATGTGAAAAAAGTTTATTAGAAAGCAAGGTCAATGAGCTTAAGGATGAGGTTGTTAGACTCTCTCATTGGAATAAAAAAATCTATCAGGAGGGTGCTTGTGCTATTGAAGAAAACGAGCTAAATATTTCAAAGCTAGAGAAGCTCGCTGGAATGGCTGAAGGCTTTTCTCGTAAAGTTAACTCTTTGATTTTAGAAAATGATCTTTTGTCTCAAATTTTAAATTCTACTTTGAATGAAAAAAACTGCTTAGAAAATTGTATAAAAACGACTCAACAAGCCCCTCCTGCTGACATCCAGCCCTCAATATCTTATAAAAACCAAGAAGTCATTAATGTTTTGAATCAAAAGGCTTTGGTTGAAGTTGATTTGACTAATTTAAAAGCTAAGTATGATAGCGAAGTTAAAGATTTATCTCAAAAAATAGAAGCTCAAAGGGCAACGGTGTTTGGTCTTGCTCAAGAGTTACAGAAAAAGCGGGATGAGTTAGTTGATTTGGTCAATGCCCGCGAGTCAAAAACAGCAGGTGAAGTTGAGGAAACTAAAAAACAAATACTTAATTTGGAGCAACAGGTTTATTCTTTATCTGCCGATGTCGATCGCAAAAATTTAATCATTTCCAAAAAAGAAGAAAAGCTTGAGTTAATAAAAAAAGAGCAAGATAAAAATAGCGAAAAAATCAAAGAGCTTTTGAGTTATTTGGATTCTATTTCTATGAAAGCAAATGAATTTGGCCAGCGCCACGAGGAGCTTGCAGGAGCTTATGCCTTTAGGATAGAGGATGCGAGGAGGTCTTTTAAAAAAGAACTTGACCAGGCTTCGAACTTATTAAAAAAAAAGGATCAGAAAATTAGAAGCTTTCGTTGGAGAAGTGACAAAAAGCTTTCTGCCTTAGCCGAGCGAGAAAAGTTATTTGCTCAAGAAAATGCTCGCTTGCAAAGTGCTCTTAAATCCGCTAATGAGCATGTTGATTTATTGCGAGACTCGCTTTCTCAATTGCACGAAGAGCATTTTGACGTTAGTCTTGAATCCAAAAAGGCTGCTTGCAATATAAAATCTGCGCAGGAGGCTTTGGAGAAAATGGAAAGAGAGAAAGATTTATTGCAGCAGAAGATTCTCCGCAAAAAGGAGAAAATACGTGCATTAAAATCTAAGGTTGCGCAAAACAGTGAATCAACAAATAATTTGGTAGCGTCTTTATGCAAGCGCTCTGCGGTAGCGAGCGAGTTGGTTGCTCAAAAAAACTTTTTGTCTCATCAGGTTTCTGTTTTAAACAAGGCGCTTGACGTTGTAGATTCTCGCAACGAGGAGCTCGCTTCATTTGTTCCGGACGCAAAAGAAGCTGAATTTATTAATTACTTTAAGTCTCTTAAGGCGCCTGATTTGGCTCAAGATAAACTTGCAAGTCTTCCTGCTCATATCAAAGATTACATCCAAGGTGGCCGAGTTGATGGCTTAATTAAAAAACTTGTTCCTTCTAAGAATTCATTAACAGCTTTGTTAGATAATCCTAAGTTTTTGCAAAATGCAAATGTTGCAGATATAGCTGAGCTTAAAGCCATGAGGGTTCAAGAAAAAGCGTCCCTTTTGTTGGCTAAAAAAATAGCTCACGTGCGAGCGAGTTTTGTTTAATAAATTTTTTTAAAAGCTGCTTTTTTTTTAAATCAAAACCGCTTAAGATCTCTTTTGTATTGTTTTTAGTTTCAACTTTGAAGTTGCGTATTAATTCTTTAATCTTTTTTGTTTTTTACATTCAATTTATTTTTGTTTTTTCTAGCGTTAGTGCTGGTGCTCTAGAGTCACGAATCGATGCTGTTCGCTTGGTTCTTGAAAAAAGTCTTTTTTCTAAAGAAAAAAATAGGGTTTACTTTGATTTTAATAAAGCCTCTGATGAGGAATATCTTTGTGATGCATTAAACCTTTTTTTTATAAATGGGGTTGGTTGCTGGAGGAAGAAGAGCCTTGTTCAATTGGAGTATCCATTATTTGATAACCTGTTTTTAAACGAAGTGGTAGTGGAAAAATACGTTTGCTTTTTAGAAAAAAAATATATTGAGAATCTTTATTCAGAAGATTACTTAGTTGAAGTAGTTGACGGCTTGAGGGGGGTTTGTGATTTTGTAAGCAAATCTTTTGGTAAATTCGATTATAATAATTTACTTACTTACGAAGATATAATGGGTTTGGTACTTGGTTTTATAAAACCCCTTTATCCAGAGATGGATGGCGTTGTTATCAATGAAAATCTAATTATGGAAAATCTAAAAGAATCATCATCGTTTGAGTTTGACGATTGTGGATTGAGTAACTTTTTGCATAAAGAATGCGTTTTGCCTAGTAACTTAAATATGCACAAAAGCTATTTGGCCGAAAGCTTGGCGAATATTTTGTCTCAAAAAGGAGAGTGTGGGCTAGCGCGCGAGTTATTGTTTTTGCGTTCAGCCTGTTTTGCTAAGCGCGCATTTTTTGTTTTAAGTAAAATAGCTGTTCACAATGAGTCCAAAATGGTTATTGATGAACATTTATCAAGTAAATCTTCCAGTATAGGCTACTGGCATCAAGCAAGGCCAACCCCTCATTCATGTCGCGATAGTAACATTGCTATCTCTGCATTGCTTATAGATATGAAGAATTTTATTTATAACATCATTTGTCATGATCCTAAATATAAGAGTTCTTGCAAATATTTATGCCCCATGGTCGTTTCTTTTTTTAATCAATGTAAGCCTTATCCTGATAGCGACGATTTAGGTTTTGCGGGCTTGTTTATAATGAGCAAGCATAGTTTAAGCGAGCTTTTACATGACTACAAGCGGATTTGTGATTTAGCCGCTAACCAAGACTTTATAACGGATAAAGATCTTTGCGACTTTAGCGGAAAGGTTGACCAAATCCTCTCGTATCTTTTTGAGGCTTTGATTGGAAAGATTGGCTTAATTGAGATGGGTGAATTTAAAAATGTTCTCTTAGATTACGATCTGGACTGGATGAATAAATTTTTAATGAATATAGATCTTAGGCACGATTTTGTTTGCAGGGTTATGCTTTTGAGCGAAGAGCGTTTTTATTGCTGCATTGTTGATTATTTACTCAAAGACAGAAGTAAGAAAAAAATAGTTAACATTGAGGACTTATTTTCTAATTTCTTTTTTGTGCTGAAAATGATTGAGCTGAGAAAGGGTTATTATCAGGAAAAAACACGCGCTTATCCAGCTCTTTTGCCGATGCAAGTTCTTTTAAATGCTGCAAGGCCGCCTGCGAAAGATTTTCAGCAATATGGTTGTAACCAATTTTATAGAGATGGAAGAGGGAATTTCTTTGCCATCATTCCCTCTAAAAGGCCTTCTATACGTTGAATCTTATTAAAACTATGTCTCCATCTTTTGTGATATAGTCTTTTCCTTCGGTTTTTATTTTCCCGGTATTTTTTAGGGCAACCTCTGATCCTGCTGCTACTAATTCGTTGTAGTTGTAGACTTCTGCGCAAATAAATCCTCTTTCAAGGTCTGAGTGAATTTCTCCGGCTGCATTATTTATCTTTGTTCCATTTTTTACTGCCCATGCGTGAATTTCTTTTGGTCCGCAGGTAAAGAATGTGATCATGTCTAGCCGCTTGAATGCGCTGTAAATCAATGTGTTGAACCCTGCTTCATCCATTTCCAGTATTTTTCTCATTTCCATTTGTTCGTCATCGCTCATGCGAGAAAGGTCTTCTTCTAGCTTTGCGCAAACGGGAACAACTCTTTCTTTGCCAAACTTTTGTACAGCGTTTTTATAAAAATCTGTGTTTTCAAAAGCTTTGTTTTGCAGCTGAGCTTCTGAGAAATTTGTTGCAACCAAAAAGTCTTTAGCTGTTAAAAGAGGAACGATAAAAACTCCAGCTTCTTTTGCAGCAGCGCATAAATCCTTAACTTTCTGATAGTCCAAGATATCGAGAGCTTTTTTTATCTCAATATTTATTTTTTGCTCTTCTTCAAAAAGTTTTTTTTGCTTTGGGTCACTTGTTTTCTTGATTAGCCCTATGAGCTTTGCATCTCTTTTTTCGATAGAGTCGAGGTCTTTAAATGCAAGCTCCGTCATAATTACATCAAAATCATCGAGCGGTGAAATTTTGTCGTTTACGTGTAAAATGTCCCCGTCTTCAAAAAATCTGAGTACGTGCAAAATTAAGTCAACTTCCATTATATGGCTTAAGAATTGATTTCCAAGGCCTTGTCCTTGAGATGCGCCTTTTACGAGTCCTGCGATGTCTACAAAGTTTATAGAGCATGGAATAATTGATTTTGAGCCAAAAATGGATGCCAACTTGGACATTCTCGCGTCAGGAACAGGAGTTATGGCTACGTTTGGATCAATTGTGCAAAATGGAAAGTTTTGAGCTGCAATTGTTGATTTTGTTAAAGCGTTAAATAGTGTTGATTTTCCTACGTTAGGAAGGCCGACAAGGCCAATTTTTAGAGCCATTTAAATCTCCGTTTGTAAGTTGTGTGCTGATGTTACGACAATTTCGCTTAGGTTTAAGTTTTCGATATAATTTTTTGCGACCTGGTTTACTTGCTCCAGGGAAAGGGTATTTAGTTTTTTTAAAGTTTTTTCGTAGAAGTTTCCGGGAAGGTTATTAGCTTTTAGCGAAAGAAAGACTTGTGCGACTGACGCAGTATCTGAAAACATTGTCGCAACGTTGTTCAAATATATTCTTTTTGCAGCGCTTAGCTCTTCATTTGAGAGGCCGCGCTCCTTTACGTTTTTTAAAAACTCAAAAATAGCCTCTTTGGTCTTTTCAATATCTTGAAAGTTTAGAATGGCAGATATGTAGTCAACACTTCCGTCTTCGCTGCAGTCTAGGCCAAATCCACCAAACGCTCTGTAAAATAGGCCATGCTTTTCTCTGATTGCGTATAATCTCGATCCTAAGCTGTAAAATAAAGCAATGTTTATAAGTCCTAATTCCAGCCCATTTTCATTGTGGACGGTAGATTCGCTTGAATTACCTAGTAAAAAGAACGCTTGGTCTTTTTGCATTTCAACAAATGCCTTTACAGCAGAAGTTGCTCTTTCGGGGTATGGGATAGTTGCTGCGCTAATTTTATCCAGGCATGACAACTTTTGATTTAAAAATTCTATTGTTGATGATGCGTCTATGTGTCCCGCGACTGAAATTATAATGTCTTGGCCTGCCATTAATGATTTGTGGCAAGAAATGATGTCTTGTAGAGAGATATTTTCTACAAATTCTATTGCATCATCAAAGTTCCAGTCAAAAATACTTTGAGGCTCGAATGCCAGTTGGTAAAAGGTTTTGAGTGCAACTTTTTGAGCATCTTCGCTTTTTTCTAATATATCATTTATTAATATTTCCTTATGTTTTTCTAGGGATGCCTGTGAAAACTTTGGTTCAAAAAACATTTTTAATAACCTATCTATACCTGTCAAAAAGCTTGGAGATAGGCTCGTTAGTCCCAAGCCCTCTGAGTCAAGGCTAAAGTGGCAGCCGTTTAGCTCTAGAAAATCGATGTTTTCTTGCTTAGATGCGAATGTGGACTCTTCTAAGACCATCTGCATTGTTAAGTCTGTTAAAAAGCCTTGTAGCGTTTTGTTTTTTATTCCCGTGCTTTTAAAAAACAGCTTAAAATAGGCGATGGGGAACTCTTTTTTTTCGTAAAATACAACATCAGCTCCGCATGAAAGAGTTGTTTCATTTTTAATACTTGGCGCTGCGATTATGGCTTCATTAGCATCATTTAATGTTTTTAGCAGTAAAGGTTCTTCGAGTGGGGCTGTTCGTTTGTGTTTTTTTAAAATTTCGTCTTCGTTTTTTTTCTCTAGCAATTTATTTTTAGCCCATTGATCTTTTTTGGCTTCGCTCATTTGGCTTGCTGTTATGTAGTTTGTGTATGAAAAATAATTTTTTATCATTTCAACCAAGTCGCTGTTCGTCACAATTTCCAGTTCTTTTGCATAGGAAAATATTGTGAGTGGATTGTTTCGCAAAAATATTTCTGTTGTGGCGAGGCTGATAAGGTTTCTGTGCGACTCAAGTCCTTTTACAAAAGTTAGCGCCAGGCTGTTTTTTGCTTTTGTAATTTCGTTTTCAGTAAAACCTTCGCTGTAGATTTTTTCGAATTCTTTTTTTAGAATAAATTTTATTTTTTCAAGGTCTGTGCATTTTGCTTGAAGAGACAAAAAAGCAACGCTTGATTCATTTGATTCTTCAATTATGAATGAAGCGTCGGTTGCTAGGGCTTCTTTGTCTACGAGGAGCGAATAAAGCCTAGAGCCTGGCCCGCTACCTAATATTTCTTGGAGTATTTCGATAATTGGAGAAACGTTTTTTTTTAGACCAGGGAGCTCCCAATAAAATAAGATCTTTTCTTGTTTCACTTCGCCAAAATAATTAATTGAAATTTCGTTTATATTTTTTATCGACGCAGGAAAGGCTATTTTATCTTCATCGAAGGTTGATGTGATGTTCTCGAAATGATCTTTAATTAATTTTTTTGCATGATTTGTGTCGAAATTTCCAAAAACAAAAAGGCAAGCGTTTTTTGGATGATAATATCTTTTATAAAATTTTTTTAGGCTTTCTGCGGTTGAATTAGCAAGCGTGTTTTTATAGCCTATGATTGGGTAGTGGTAGGGGTGGTTTTGAGGGTAAAGACTCTCCAGCGCCTTGAGCATCAGTTTTGTTTCAAGGTCGTCTTCATACATGTTTATTTCCTGTATCACAGCTTTTAGCTCTGAGGCAAGGTGTTGCTCGTCGAATCTGACGTTTTCCATGCAGTCGGCTAAAATTTTTATAAAAATTTCCCAGTCAGAATTTAGGCATTCAAAATAATAGGATGTTGAATCGGTTGAAGTAAACGCGTTTAAGTCTGCGCCAAATTTTCTTGAAATGGAGTCGATGTCTCCCTCTGACAAGATGTTTGTTCCCTTGAAAATCATATGTTCAACCAAGTGGGCATATCCTTTTTCATGAGAGCTTTCCGCTGCAGATCCAATTTTATAACCCAGCTGCACAAGGACTTTAGGGTTGGCCTCGTCCTTGTACAAGCAGGCTTTCAAGCCGTTGCTCAAGGAAAAGAATTCCATGTTTTCCGAAAGAGCTTCAGCTTGATTGTGAATTTTTTTTAAGTCTATGGACATGCGTTAAATCGCTCTTAGGTCAGCTTCTTTTTTCTTAGCAATGACCACAAGCTTTTCAATCCACGCATCAGTGTTTTTTTGCAGTTTGTCTTCAAGTACTTTTGCAAAATCCTGAGAAATGTTTTTGTCTTTTTCTGCAGACTTGATTGCTGAATGAAAATCTCTTCTGACGTTTCTAACGTTTACCTTTGACTCTTCAAGTTTTTTATTTAATTGTTTTGCTATTTCGTCTCTTCTTTCTGAGCTCATCATAGGAAGAACAAGTCTGATTATTTCACCGTCGACGTTTGGTGTTAATCCAATGTCAGAGGTGGAGATAGCTTTTTGTATATTTGGGATAAGGCTCTTGTCCCATGGTGAGATCACAATTGTTCTTGCATCAGGAGTAGAAACCGAAGCTACTTCTCTGACTTTTGAAAATTGTCCGTAAGATTCTACTGGTAAGCCGTCAACAAGTGCGGATGAGGCTTTGCCTGTTCTTAGGGATAAAATGTCTTTTTCGAAGAATTTTAATGCTTTGTCCATTTCTTCTGAGCTTTTTTTTATAAATGAGTCGAAATCGCCTTCAATAATTTTGATCATATTGTTTGCTTAAAAAAATACAAAGGAAATTTTAGCATAAAAAAAAGTATTTAAAAAGCAAAAGCGCGACCTATAAGCCATTCACTCTCTTGGATTGTTATACAAAATATCAGGATACTGGATAAGAATAGAGCTTCTTTTTTTGCTGTTGTTTTTTTATAAAAACCATGTATTATAGATTTGTATTTTGGAGTACCTGGCGGCATAGCCAAGTGGTAAGGCAATGGTCTGCAAAACTGTGATCCTCGGTTCGAATCCGGGTGCCGCCTCCATTTTACTAGCGCCGGGATGGCGAAATAGGTAGACGCAAAGGACTTAAAATCCTTCGGACGTAAGTCTGTGCCGGTTCGAGTCCGGCTCCCGGCACCACAAGCTTATAATTTGGTTAAGATTACTTCACTAAAAACTCTTTAATCGTCTTCATTTTTTCATTAACAATTCTGTATTATTTATTTTGAATTTAAAAAAAAAGCCTTGAATTTGAGCTTTTTTGAAAGTTGGTGTAACATTTTTTCATCATTACAAAAATAATTACTTCATGTTTTACAAAAATGTAAGTGTTAAAGTAAGTTTGGTTTTGTTTTCAGTTTTTTCTTTTACTTGCGTAAGCCCAACGTCTTGGCGCCTAGAAGCATCTTCTGCCTTTGTTCGCTTTGCGTCAAAGAATCCTGATCTAAAAAAAGAGTTAGCTAAAAAAGATTTTTTCAATTGTGTGGCCGAATCTCTTGTAGAAATTAGGTGTCATGGAAAAAGTCTTGGTTCTTATAATTACAACTTAAACGTTGTTATTGATCCTGTAAACAAGCTTTTAAAGCAAATGAAAAAAATTGATTCATTTGAGGGTAAAGCTTTGCTTGCGGGTGAATTGTCTGTGTTTGGCGAAAACTGCAGCAAGTCTGTTGAAGTTTTTGTGCCAGAATTAGGAGAACTTTTTTTCTCGATGGTTTTAGTTAATCTTGCAATTTCTGTTTCAAGAGATTTTTCTAAAAATACACAAAATTTGAGAAGAATTTATGTTTCTTTGTCTGCTAAGTTAGCCAGCGAGCTTTCAAAATTGGTTGCCGTGAGCGGAACGCCTTTTTCGTCGTCGCATGTGATCGGCGTTTTAAGATTAAAAGCGATTTCAGGATTGTCGCCATTTGCTCTAGCTGTTCACGATTCAATTAATGATATTTGTATTGCTTCGGAAAAAGCTTTAAGGAAATCTTTATAAGAAAAATAGGCCAAGGAAAAATCCTCGGCCTAAAAGTAAAACTGGGGTGGAAGGATTCGAACCTTCGCGTGACGGTGCCAAAAACCGTTGCCTTACCGCTTGGCTACACCCCAAAATCTCAAAATCTGATCAGAGTATACCAGTTCCGCAAACTTTTTCAAATTCTGAAATCACAATTTCTTCAATATAATTTCTTGTTCGTTGTTCAAGTGGGTGTGCAACGTCTTTAAACGTCCCGTCTTTTTTTCTTCTTGAAGGCATCGATAAGAACATGCTTCCGTCGTCGCTCTGGATAATTTTGATGTCTCTAACGATAAAAGTACCAGCTATAACCATTGTCGCATAAGCCTTAAGCTTGCCTTCGTTAGCAGGAAATATTTTTACCTCAGTAATATTGATACCTCCAGTGTCTTTTGTTGTCGTTGCAAGTTTTGTATTTTGCGTTTGTTGCGAAAAGCTCATCTAATTTCCTCCGAGCAGTACAGTTTTATAGTTAAATGCAAGAACTCATTAATATAAGATCGTGCATTCTGTCAACAAACCCAAAATTATACAACAAAAAAAAATTAGATGCTAATTTTAGATAAAATTGCGTTTAGTCTTGTTTTGAAGAGGGTTTTCTCGCGTGAGGTTTAATTTTTATATAAAGTTTTTTTTAAAAATCAATAGTTGAGTAATTTGGTAAAGGCTCCTCCTTTGATTTTTTACTATTGATTAAAGGGTTTTTTAATGTTATTTTTTTCAAGTGAGTAAAAAAAGTCATTAATGATTTCCGTTACAAATTTCTTTAAAGGTGTACTTGGCTTTGCGGTTTTAGCAAGCGGTGCTTACTTTGGATACTATAAATTTTTATACAAAGACCCAAGCGTCCTGTATGTTGGCGTGTCCACAGATTATAGGCCTTTTGCATTTAGAGATAAAACAGAAATTGTTGGGATTGATATCGACATATCAAGGCTTATTGCAGAGTCTCTTGGTAAAAAAATTGAATTTAAAGAAACCGATTTTCCGTTTTTGATGCTGAGCTTGCAGTCTAAAAAAATTGATATGGCTGTTTCCGGAATCTCTCCAACCGAAGAACGAAGAAAGTTTTTTGATTTTTCAGAAATTTATTTCAGAGATTCATTTTGCTTTTTGACCAAAAATAAAAAATTTGATTCTTACGCTTCATTATCTGGTGCTAAAGTGGGTGTTCAGCATGGTAGCGTTGTTTGGCAGGAAGCAGTAAAGCGCAATAAAAACCACAAATTAAAAATCGTTGCTTATAATTTAAACACGCAAATCGTTAAAAGTTTGGATGTTGGGCACATTGATGCAATGTTAATTGCCAAAACCGAAGGCAAAGAAATATTAGGGCACGAAAAAGACTTGGTCTTGATAGACCTAGATTGGGGAAGGGCTGAAGGTGCTGCGATAGCTATCAACAAAGGTGATGAAATGCTTGATTCTATCAATAAAATTCTTCAAGAAGCCAAATCTAGTGGCAAGCTTGATGAAATATTTAAAAAATTTGGAGCTTCTGAGTAAAAGATGAGTCATTTAGTTATTTTTGATCATGCGCTTTTTATTGCTAATGGATTAAGTGTTACGCTTGGCTACACATTTATTTCTTGGGTTTTTGGTTTTATTATTAGCCTCGGCCTTTTGTTTTTAAAAAGATTAAATTCTTTTTGGGATTTTGTGGTTGGTGCTTTTGTTTCGGTTATTCGCGGAACGCCGCTCATGGTTCAGCTTGTGTTTCTTTATTATGTTTTGCGCTTTCCTGGTCCGGTCGCTGCAATTTGTGCGTTTACTGTCAATTCGGCGGCATATACTTCCGAAATTTTAAGAGGAGCCTTGATGTCTATTGGGAAGGGTCAGTTTGATGCAGCCCATGCACTGGGAATTCCAAAATATTTGTTGTGGCGAGACATTTTATTTCCTCAAATGCTGCGAACAGCTTTGCCTGGAATTACGGGCGAAGTTGCATCTTTAATAAAAGAGACTTCTATTTTAGCTATTATTTCTGAAAATGACATTATGCGTTTGGCGATTGAGCGAGGGCAAGTAGATTATCAGTTTATTTGGCCGATCATGATCGTTGGTTGCTATTATTATTTTATTTCTGGCGTATTGACCGTTTGTTTTAAGTTGTTGGAAGGCAGAGTGTTGCACCATGTTAAAATTGTCTAATGTCTCGAAAAAATTTCAAGATAAAATCATCTTTGAGAATGTGTCGCTAGAAGTCCACCAAGGGGAAAAGCTTGCTATTATAGGTGGCTCTGGTGTAGGTAAATCAACCTTGTTGCAAAGCATGGCAGGGATCCACAACGTTGAAGGAGTCATTTCTTGCTCTGGAAAGAGAGGGTTGGTCTTCCAGGATTTTAAGTTATTTCCTCATATGACAGTATTTGAAAATGTTGCATATACTCCTTTATTTGTGGAGTCTAAGCCTGCCGATGAAGTAAGAGAAAAAGCAGAAGCTTTGTTGTCGGCATTTAAAATGCTTGAATTAAAAGATTCTTATCCTGCTCAATTATCTGGTGGACAGCAGCAGCGAGCAGCGGTAATAAGAACATTGATGACAGATCCAGACATTTTATTTTTGGATGAGCCAACTTCTGCGCTTGATAAAGAGTCGGTTGATATCATGACTGATTATTTTGTTGCTATGCCTCAAACAATTGTAGCCGCAACGCATGATGATTATTTTGTAAAAAAATTTGCATCCCGCGTGGTTGAAATGATGCCAAGCGGAAAAATGAAAAAAGTAAAGTAGTTACAACTTTTTTTGATGCCGCAGAATTTCTTTTTTTTAGTTTGTTTTTTTGCATAATAATATAGAGGCAATATTCCTTCGTCAAAGCAAAATTTATCTTGTTGTAATTTTAAAAAGCGCGTATTTTTTATTTGATTTTTAATTCGGAGAATTAAGATGCATGTGCTTCCTAAATTAAAATACGAACTCAGTGCGCTATCACCATTAATATCTATCGAAACGATGGATTTCCACTACAACAAGCATCATGCAGCTTATGTCAGCAACTTGAACAAGTTTATCCTGGGTACAGAGTTCGAAAATTTATCGCTAGAGGATATTGTTAGAAATTGTAAAGACGCAAAGATTTTTAATAACGCAGGACAGGTTTGGAATCATAATTTTTATTGGGAGAGCTTGAGTCCAGAGGGGGGCAAGGATCCTAAGGGCGCGCTTCTTCACTCCATAAATGATTCTTTTGGTAGCGTCGAACTTTTTAAAAAATATTTTAGCCAAAGCGCGCTTAGCGTTTTCGGATCTGGTTGGACGTGGCTTATAGATAAAAACGGAAAATTAGAAATTATTAATACTTCAAATGCCGAAACGCCTTTGCAAAAAAATGAGAAATGCCTTCTTGCACTTGATGTGTGGGAGCATGCCTATTACATTGACTATCGAAACAATCGCAACAAGTACGTCGATATTTTTTGGGATATCGTGAACTGGGATTTTGCACAAAAAAATTTAGAAAAAAATATTTAAGCGTAGCGGTGGCGGAAGAGCCACCGATTTTAGATCTAATTTGCAGGTGTGTAAATTGAAGCTACTGACTCAGCCGTTTCTCCGGCGTTTGCTAAAACGAAAGAGTAGAACTTTCCATTTTTTTTATTTTTAAACCATGGCGTTATTGCGAGTTTTGAAGGAGTTGTTTTTTTGTTAACATAAAATACGCCTGTTGAGTTTTCTTTGGGCTTAAAATATGTATAGAAAGATGATCCTGCCGTTGCGGAGCCTGTTGTTTTGTCATATTTTATTTTTAGAGCAACTCGATTTGGCCAAGGATTTGATGATTTAATAAATCTTCCGTCAATTAGTTCAAATGACTCTACAACAAATTTCCAATCTCCATTTGGCGCGCCTTTGAATACAAGAAAATGCGTATTCGTAAGTTTACTTCTTTGCAGGATTGGAGGGTTTTCTAATTTATGCACAGTTGTTCGTCCTTCTGCGTCTTGCTCAAGGTAAAATCCCTCAACCATTTTTATGCAATTTTTTGCTGCATCTCGCAAGGTTTTTGATGAGTAATGATTCTTAGCTTCATTAACTCCCGCATGTAATCCAACAAGCGTTGCGCCTGCGGCAAATCCACCGGCAGCAGCAATTGCAATTTGTGATTGTTTGGATTTTTCGCTTTCTCTCATTCTATTTTCTGCTGAATTAGCTCTTTCTGCTGCAGACTTAATTTCTTGCATTAAGTTTAATTCTTTTGTAGGGAGGTCTCCCGCTAATTCCTTGTTGGGAACATCCACGCTGGGTGCTTGATCTTCGCTGTTTAAATTTCTGCTTAAAAGCAAAGTTGCGATAAATAAAGCGGCTTTAAAAACTTGGTTAATTTTTTTTTCTTGATTCATCTTTGCCTCCTTTTTTTTTAAACATTTTCGTTTATAGCTGCAGTAACTGATTCAAGCGATTCATTGTTTGTTGTAATTACAAGGGCGTATTTTTTCCCGGTTTTTTTATTTATGAACCGTGGGGTTATTGCGTATTTTGCATAAGTATTTCCGGTTCTGAATGTTTCATTAACTGGCATGAAGTATGTTTCGAATGAAAATGTTGTTTCGGCTTTGCCACTGTTTTTGTCTAGTTTTAGTTTTAATACAAAGTTTTCTGCTTTTGGGTTAGGTGTTCTTACAAGTTTGTCTCCTTGTTGTTCAAACGATTCTACCACAAACTTCCAATCTCCGTTTCGAGATCCTGTAAATACTGCATAACTTGTGTTTGTGATCTTTGAGGTTTGAATAACGGGTTGTGTTTTTAATAGTGGTTTAAGAGTTGTTCTCTCAGCCCCGGTCACACCCTCGGTCTCAACGCAGAAGGCGGTAAGTTTATTTATATGGCTAATCGTTTGTGGGCTTAAAGTTTTTGATTTATAAAAATTAATAGCTTCCTTGATGGCAAAACCCCCGCCAACAATAGCGCCACCCACGAGCGCCCCGCCCCCAGTTGCAAGCCCGAGGTTTCTATTGTTTTTTTTATTGATCGCATTTGCTGCGCTGAGTTTTTCTTGCAGGGTTGCCTCTCGATTTGTAATCGCCTTGGGTTGTATTTGAGCGTCTCTGAATGCAATAAAAAGAGCTCTTTCGGCGAGATTAAGAATCAGATTAGGACTAGCCTCTTTGGCGTATGGAATGTGATTCTTAAGGTCAGCATAAGTTTTAGCAGCTATGATCTTTTTTGTGGCCATACGAAGTTCTGGTTTGTAAACCTTTATGGTATAGCCATCGCTTCCTTGTGAAACTTCTATGAAAGAATCATCCTCATAGTGAAGCGTTGTTGTTCCCCCAACAACGTCTATTGATGTTGCTTCGTTTGAAATCTTTAATATGGCATCGTTATCTTGATCGAATGGAAGCACTACTTCTATAGATGTTTCGATCGCTGCCCCTATTCTTGTAGGCGAAAAAATTTGATATCCGAGGACCCTCACTTTGATAGCGTCCGTCACAAGGTTGATTTCTGCTTGCTTTACAGCGCTTAAAAATTCTGCATAAGCTCGAGAAGAGGTTATTTGATCATTAAAGCTCTTGTTTGCGATTTCTTTAAAAGATTTGCTAGTGTTTTTATCTGTTAAAAGCAAGTTTTCCAGGCTTTGGTCTAGAAAATCAATTCTAATTGAGCCGTTGTCAAAAAAAATAATTTTACATGGCTTTGGAAAGCCCTTGCTTTCTTCAAAGTACAAGTGTAATTCATTATTTTTAATTTCGCTAAAATCTGCGTTCATAGCGATAACGTCCATCAAAGCATCGCTCTTAAGCCTTGCGATGAAGTATTTGTTTACATCTTTTGACAGGGTGTTTGTGATGGTTTTTTCTGAGGTGTTTAGACTCCATTGACGTACATTGATGCTAGATCCCGCGATTTGATATTGAGAGATACCCTCGGTATAGGGTTTGCGCTCGTTATTTATCGTTGTTTCTGGATGATTCTGTATAGTTTTAGATGATTTGAAGTTTCTGTGAATGTAGGAATGCATTGACTGTTCAAGTGAACTCAAAGTTGGATTTTGATTTATTTCAGATAGCGTTTTTATTCTCATGAAGGCTTGTGAATTTGTGGCGGGGGTATTTTGTATTTGAATATCTGTAAGCTTTTTGCTTTTATCCAAAAGTATTCCGCTGGAGCGACGGTCACCTGTGGGGATCGTTACTAAAATAAAATTACTGTTAGGGTTGGTTATTATCTGGCTGCTGTCCAAGAACTGAGTTGTCGTGCTATCTAAAATTGCTTGTAAATATTTTTTTGTGGGAGTGTTGTTGTTTATTGAATAACCTATGCTCTTGCGTCGCCACAATGCTTCTGAGGCGTCTGTCATGTCAAAGCTGGGCTCCCTGTCTTTGTATGGGGCTATGTAAATAGTCGTTACAGAGCTGTCCTGTGCAGAGAGCATATTCATACCGTACGAGATCGTAATTGAGCTTCCGTCGACACATGTTAGTGTGGCTGTTTCTGTGTAATAGAGAATTCTTGAAAAGTCGCTTAAATCGATGCCAAAAGCTTTCGTAAGGGTGGTACGTATCTCTTCAATCGTTTGATCTTCAAGGTCTGTTGTTGTTGTTATTTGTGGCCATACGATTTCGGCGCTTAAACTTGAGGTTAAGTTTAATATTAATCCGAGTAAAATTATTTTTAAGGTTTTATTCATTTCTTCTCTGTATTATTTTTTTGATTTAAAAATTAACGCGAATTGCTGCGAACTGTTCTTGTTAATCCTAAAAAATGGAGTTTGTACGGATGTTAACATTCCTATGTTTTCTTCATCGTAACTGTCTTTTTGGTCCAGTTGTGCAAGGAATGGATATTGCTGTTTTCCCTGCGAATAAATATTCCTAAGCTCTTTGTTGCTTGAGGGTATGTAAAAAAATTCCTTAAGTGTTCCTGATGGCTCAAATCCAGGTACTCCAGGAGCTTTTTCGAGAGTTATTTTTATAACAAAATTGTTTTCTGTAATTTCTGACTTTGTTTCGGTAGAGTCATAAAAAGCTCCCCCGCTCATTTGGCCAACAATGAATTTAAATTTCCACACTCCGCTTTTGTTGTCAGAGAATGTTAAGTAATTTTTTCGAGTGAGCGTTGCTTTTGAAACTTCGCCTAGTAATCCGAATCCGCCATTGTTGTAAATTGTAGCGTTTCTGCCATCAAAAGATTTTATTTCAGCTCTGAGTTCATTTAGTGCGTCTGAGGTAAACTCTGGGGCAGAGCGCTTTTTGATCGTGGATGAAATTTGTTTTGCTATAATCCCAAGCCCCGCAGCAGCGGTTCCGATAGCGATCGTTGCGCCAGCGCCTTTAGCTAGTTTTTTTTTGCTAGCGTTTGCCGCGTCAAGCTGCTCCCTGAGAGTATCAATTTCAGTCTTAGCCGTGTTTATAGTTCCAAATAAAAATACAGGTTTTTTTTCTGGATATCTGGCTCTCATTTTTAAGTAGAGCTGATTGAATAAATTTGCCCTAAACTCTGCTGTCAGCTTTGCATTAAGAGATTCTGTTGGGTTTTGTGTCATTGGAAGTTTGTCTTCAAGCAGCGAACCGTTTGAAAAAACATTAAGAATTAATGCAGCTTTTGACATTAATAATTTATCATCTTGGTCTTGGTTTCCAGTAAGTTCTTTCGTCCAGCTGCCGTACATTGCCCAGTTTCTCAGCCCATCGATATTCATTTTGTCTAAGTTTGTTATTTCAGGACTTAGAGACTGCGGCGTGTATTGCCAAGTTGATCCTGAAGGGTCAGTTATTTTTGGGGTAGCGTCAACTTCTGTTAACGCGGGATTGTAGTTGTAGGTTGGTGTTGAGAATGAAAAAATGTTTTCTCGCAGGTACACATAAAATTTGTTTAAAAACAGTCCTCTAGCCTGATTTTGAGATTGAACTTCTAGCGTTTGCCTTTCTACGTTTGTGCTGTTTGGGCCATTTATGGTACTTGCTTTTTTTGTTAAATCAAAAACAAAAGTAATCCCGATTGCTAGTTCTTCTGCCGTGCGGATAGAGAAGGGAGAGGTTCCCTTGTTCCATGTTTCTCCGCTTTTTGCGTAGTTCCAAATGCTGTCAATCGTTGTTCTGTCTGTTGCTGCAGAAATGTCCTGATTGTTTGAATTTATATTATAGATCTTTGGTGAGGTTGCGGCTTGCGATGCGTTTGGAGATTTTAAATCAACCGTGTATGAAAATTTAGTTGTGCTTTTTGGATTGTTGTATTTTGCTATCCTGTAAACGCATACCATCAAGTACCCTATAAAAGTTGCTCTTGTAACATTTTCGTTAGATCCTGTTTTTGAGGTAATGGTTGCTGTTGAACCTGAGGTGTAATTTTCTCCTAATTCCACTAATTTCTGTAGCCAAAATATTTTATTTGCAAGTACTTTTGTGTCTTTTTCACTGGAACCTGTTAATTCTTTTGTCCATTCTCCGTATATAGCCCAATTGAAAATATTTTCCATGTTTGATTTGTCTAAAGCATCTGCGGGTACGGTTCCTTTTTCAGTAGGCATGATGTCCATTATTTCTTCTCTCTTTATATCTTGCTTTGTTGCTATTGGAGGTCCGTCGTAGGTTGCTGTATAGCCGTACTTGAAATTTAATGTTGACTGGGGATATTTTAGTCCTTTAACGAGTATATAGTATTGATTAAAGAGGTTTTCTCGTTCTGAAGTCATTTCAATATCATCTGGAGATTGGGGAGGTAGTCTTCGGATTAGATTTCCGCTATTTATCTTAACTCCGTCATTAACTTGAGTGCCGTCTTTTATTAGGCTTGATATGTAGTTTAACTCTTCTGCTATTTGATTTGCATGCAGAGCTGAGTATCTTGGAATACCGTCCCATACAGGGTCTATGGAGGCAAGATTTCGGATGCTATTGATAGAATTTGCGTCATTGTCTGTCGTGATAAACTTTCCGTTTGCGTCAATTATATTTAAATCTGCCGCAGACCTAGAAAGTAAGGTTGAAATTGTTAGCAAAAAGACCAAGGAGAATTTGTTTATTTTTTGAAACATGAATAATTATTAACATTTGGCCCTGCTTGTTAAAGTTTGTTTATTTTGTTTTACGGGCGTTAGTTTTTTATTATTTTTGGCCTAAAATAATTAAAAAAAATTTAAAAAATGAGAAAAATTATTATTTAAAGTTAGTTTTTGTGAAGCCTTGTATATGTAAAGTATAAAAAGAGTTTTCTTATGCAAAATGCTGCGAGCAAGTTGTGTTTACGATAATCATAAAAAAGAAGGTGAGTCGTGTATGGCGCAAGTCTCAGAGCTTCTTTTTATGATTAAGTGGATAAGCTTTAATTGGTGGCTAAAGAGGTGTTAAGGTTTTAGTCAAGCCTTGTGTTTTACAGTTAAGGTTATCGTTTTGAGTTGCCTCTTTCGTCAATTTCGGCTTGAATTCTGTCGATGTTACCAGTTGCCGAGAATACCAAGGCTTTTCCTTCAATAAAGGGTGTTATAAAAAATAGTCCAGAATCTTGGTCGTTGTTTGGCATCTTTTTTCCATTCTCGTACCAAACAAAATATGTTTTCATATTGCGCATGTTGTTGCCTGAAATATTTAAGTAAAAAGTACTGTTCTTTTTTTGATTTTTACTAAATCCGCTTCCGCTAAAAAATTTTTTTAATGCACCTGCGCTTTGTTTAATTCGCTTGCTTGGTTCAAGCTTTAGAACAATAGTCGTTGTTTCTTGGTTTGATGTTGCAGTTGAGCCATCAAGCGACGATTGTTGTTCGTCCAGGCTGGGTGCGTATTCATGGTATTGTCGCGGCGAGCCATCGTTGGAGAACATTTTCCATGAAGAAGTGTTTACCCCTCCTTGGTTTGCAAAATGGACTCTTTCAAACTTATCTTTAGACAGATTCCATTTTCCTTCGTAAGCGGCAAAAGACCATTGTTCGTCTTGCACGCCAGGAATTACTAACTTGTCTTGTATGATGTTGTCTGTGTACTTTTGGTGAGCAAGCTTTTCTAGCGGTTTAATAGTAATTTTTTTTGTTTTGGGGTCTTGAATGGCATAAAAACATTTTAGTTTTTGTATGCTGGCGATGGCGTCAGGAGACAGATTTAGGCTTGCAAGATAAAGCGCCGCCAAGGATCCCCCGGCCACGGCGGCGGCCGTTAGCCCGATGGTTGTTCCGGCAATCGCAGCAGATGTCTTAGATCCACTAGCAGCATTGTTTTGCAGTGCCCAGTAGTTCTTGTCGTAGAGCGCATTAGCTGCTCGTTCCTCATCAGTTGTTGCATTTGGGTATGGAAGTCTGTAGGTGGGTGCGTTGTATACCTGTGTAATAGTTTTTCTTGTTACATACGCTTGAATTGCGGAGCCTGAGAGCAATGCAATAAATAAATATGCCAATTTTTTCATTAATGTCCTTTGTGTCTTTTTATATTTTACCTTGCTTTAATTTACAGGGTTTTTATTTAAGGGCGTTAGGGTTTTGGCCTTTTTTTGGTTAGCGCATTTAATAAAAAATCAAAAAACAGGTAACTTTATTGGTTAAAATTTATTTTTTCAAGTTCATGGAAAAAGTTGTTTATTCTAAAAAGATCTTTGTTCAATATTCTTTCTAGCAAAAAATAGTGCGACTTAAGCTCTTTTATCATCTCTGGTTTATTTACAAATAAGTTTTTGCAAACTAAAAAGATGATTTTTTCTCTTGTTTCTATTGAAAACGCTAGGCTATCAAGAAAATTGATAATTTCCGGGAAATCAATTTTGGCATCCTCGTATTCAATTTTTTTGCAAAACGCATGAACGCTTGGCGCACTTGATGTGTGGCGTAAAAATACTGAGTTATTAAATTGTCCCAGGATTTCGATTTTTGCGTATTTCAAAAATGTGTTTTTAAGGTGAGGATAGCGTGAGTAAAGCTCTTGTTGAGTTAGTTGCAGGGGTATTATTTTTCTTGATGAGTCAATATTTTCGATAAAAGAATCTGTCACGATTCCCAGCGCAGGACGCTGATTTTCGATCAATATCAAGTTTGCTATTTCTATATCTTTTTTGTCCCAAATTGCTGCAGTACATGAGTTGGATGATGAGATGATAACCTCTCCGAATGAATCATCTTTTGTAAATGTTGGAACAGCTATTTTCATTTTTGTTTTTGCTAATTTTAAATAGTTTTACTTTTTTTTTACATTTTTATCAATCAATCGCTCTTTAGGCCCAAAAGTGACGGTTTATAAATAGTGTGATGTGGTTGCTTGATTGAGAGATTATTTTGCTTAAAAATATTTTGTTTACAGCAAGAAGTTGATGAATTTATTTAAAAAATTTTTATACAACAATTGTTTTTGAAAATTGACTCGGCTCTTGGAGTTGATAAACTAAACAATGTTCCTAGTCACTTTTTTTAAAGGGTTTATGTTTTTATCGATACTGTCTAGCATCAAGAGTTTCTTTTCATTTTCGGACTGTCCCGAAGTTACAAGAAAGCGCTTTTTTTACCTTGGGTTTGCCGCATTTGCGATAATGTTTGCCCAATGGCCTATTAAAGTACTTAAAGACGGATTGTTAATTTCAGAAGTTGGCGCGGATAACAAACCTTGGGCAAGAGCCTTTTCCGTTGTGTTATGCTTTTTGCTATCACTTGGATACGGACAACTTGTTTCAAAAATGCGCAGAGAGAATGTGATTTACTTTTTGACAGGGGTGCTTTCCGTAATCGGATTTGCATTTTTCGTTTTGATTACTCTCTACATGCAAAAGTATAATTTTCCCTTTCCCAAAGAATATGTTGTTTATGGCTTCTACACCTATGTTGATGTGTTTATAGTTTTGACGTTGCCAACATTTTGGGCTTTTGTTAATGACATTTCGCTTCCTGCTGAAGCTAAAAGAGCTTATGGCTTTTTGGCATTTATGGCTCAAGCTGGTGGATTAGTTGCAGTTCTTCTTGGAAAATGGATTCTTGGCGAAGATAGTTCTTCTAACAGTAGTTTTGTTTTGCTTGCATCTCTTATCGCGATAGTTGTTTACGCATTTTCAATATTCTTTATGGTGCAGGACCTTGGCCACAAGAACCTAAAAGGTTATGATGGCGACCACAAACCAACCCAAGAAAAACACAAAGTTCCATTTCTTAAAGGCCTTGCGCTTATTGCTACATCACCGTATGTTTTGGGAATCATGATTTTAACAGCATCACAAGAAATTTTAACCGCAGTGATGCAATTTAGAATGGACAAAACGGTTGAGGCTGCGTTTATTCTTGATAAAACAGGATTGAATAAATATATTTTTGATTATGCTGTGTGGATTCAGATTGTTTCTTGTACGTTTTCGTTTTTGGGATCGTTTTTTCAAGCTCACTTTGGAACAGAAATTTGTATTTTGATTTATCCTGTAATTTTAGGTATTTGCTTTGGGGCTACAGCATTTTTCCCATCGCTTATGGTTGTCAGCGCGATGCAGGCTTTAATTAAGGGGTTGCATTATGCTCTTAACAAACCTTCGCGTGAAACGCTTTATATTCCTACAACTAAAGAAGTTAAATACAAGTCTAAGTCTTGGATTGATTCATTTGGTTCTAGACTATTTAAGCTTATGGGTGCGTTCATTAATAAGAATTTATATGGAAGTGTTGGTGTTGTGGTTTCCGGAGTGCTGTTGCTTTGGATCCCTATGGCTCACTATGTTGGTAAAAAATACAAAGACAGCGTGAAAAACAATGAGACGATTACATAGGACTCTGTTTTTCTAGAAAAAAGTTGTATTTATGGTTTATTTTATTTTGTCGTTTTAATTATAAGGGGTTATTAATAAGATGTTTACGTTTGAAATAAATGCGTTTTCGGCTTTTGTCCGTAGCGCGATTAACATCACTGCGGTTGCGTCCGTAGTTTTGTTTGCGATTCTTTGGCCTACAGGCTATTTGAATAAGTTCTTAAAAAGCATTTACGGCTTTGAATCTGATGAAGAAGTTACAAAGTTTTCTATTCTAGGTCTTTGCTTTGGTGTGATCATTGGTGCTTATTGGCTTCTAAGAACTCTTAAAGATCCTGTTTTCTACGAGCTAGTTGGTAGACAATATGTTCCTTTTGCAAAATTTGCAACTCCATTTTTGATTGCTGTTGTACTTTTCGCAATTGGATATCTTTCCGATAAAATGAAAAAGCACAGACTATTTTTGGCTGTAGCTTTATTTTTTGGAATCGTGTTTGCTGCGGTAGGTATTTTCTGGAAAATGAATCTCCCAGAAATGCATCATCCGCTTGTTGATTGGATTCCTGGAAGAGCTCTTGGCTGGATTTTATACTGGGCAATCGAGTTGTTTGGTGGCGCGATGGTTACCGGTGTTTTCTGGGCATTTGCTGCAAGCACAACAAAAACCGTTTTTGCAAAAAGGGGTTTCTTCTTGGTAACTCTTGGTGGTCAGGTCGGAAACTTGTTTGGACCAGCTTTTAACGCAGGCTATGCAACAGTTTTAGGCAATCCTAACTTGGTTGTTATCAGTGCAGTTGCAACTTTGTTGATTCCTCTTGTTATGGAATACTACATGAAAGTCCTTCCTGCACATATGCATGAAAGCGATGACTCTGGTCATAAATCCAAAAAAACAGGTGCACTTGAAGGCTTGCGTTTAATTGCGACTAAACCATTCTTGCTTGGAGTAGCTGTTGTTTCAGTTATCTATGAAGTAATCGCAACTATTGTTGATTTGCAATTTAAATATTTGATCAGCGAAGTTTATATAAAAGAAGAAATGACTGCGTTTGTTGCTTTTGCAGCAATGGCTTCTGCTCTGCTTTCAATTGTTCTTTCCCTTGGCGGAACAAAAATGATCGTTGACAAACTTGGTGTTAGAAAAAGCTTGTTTGTTTATCCATTAATTCTTGGTGCTATCATGTTTGGCTTGTGGTCGTTCCCATCGCTGTGGCCATTCTTTGTTGGCTTCTTGATCATGAAGTCTTTTGCTTATGCTTTCAACAGCCCAATCAAAGAACTTCTTTACTTGCCAACTAGCAAAGACGTTAAGATGAAAGCTAAAGGCTTCATTGATGGTTTTGGCGGAAAAGGAGCAAAAGGTCTTGGCTCAGTTATTACAGGAATGCTTGCTGGCAACTTGGGAATGTTATTGGCCGTTGGCGGATTAATTTCCTTGGTCATTATCGGATTCTGGCTTGTCGTCGCTATGGCAGTTGGTACCAAGTACGAAGAATTGGTTGAGAAAAAAGAAATTATCGAGTAGTTTTTGCTTCTTGATTTAAGTTTAAGGGGTGTGGTTTCTTTTTACCACACCCCTTTTTTTATTTTTGCTATTTAGCCGCTTGTGTTAATTTAGAGCGCGAAAGCATAACGCGTTTTTGGAGCAAAATGGTTGAAGTTTTTTTATTAATTGTTGCTTGCTTGGGTTTTCTACCATTAACCCTTCTCTTGTCCATCAGGTTAAATTCATTATTAGCCAAATTTTTTGCAGATTTTTATGATATTAAGTCTTCAGAAGAAATAATTCGCTATGCATCGCTAGGCATTTTTTTATTTGCGCTTTATTTTTTTAGATGGCTGGCCTTGCCGATTCGTGATTTAGCTTATTTATCTATGCGAAGCGAATTTAGTCGCTTACCGGTATCTTTTGTTGGATACGCGTGTGTTTTTGCTCTTGCTTTTTTTTCATCTTATAAAAATATCTTAAAAATTTTCTCTGGAGCACTGCGGATTTATTCTTCTGGATTTGCTATTTCGTTAATCATAATAAATCTTTCGTTATATTCTGGCGGCAGCAGGCTTGTTAGTGTTGCATATGCAATAGTTTATATTCTTTATGAGAATTTTTTTGTTTTTCCTTTGTTATTTACTGGCGCGGCGTTAGTTAATTTTAGCCCTCAACAGTTTAGGCGCGGTTATTTTATTGCGGCTCTTGGGTTTTTTGGTTCGACACTTGGTGCATCTGTTCCTAGCGTTGCATCCTCAGCTATGATTTTAAAGTTGGCCCTTTTGTCGTTTGCTTCGATAGGATTTTTGTTCCTTCCAAGTTTTTTAGTTTACTTATTTTCTCAGTCAGAAAATGAAATTATTCAAAACGATCTCAGCGCACGGCAACCTCTGGATATCTCCCATTTGACAGCATTATTTATATTAGTTATTTGCTCTAGTGCTCTGTTTCATTTGTTTGGGCTGAGCTTACGCCCCTTTTTTACATCGGGAGAGGAAGGCCTTTTCTTTTCCGGAGTTTTTGCTGTGTTGATGAATGCCATGCCTTTGGTTTTTATTGTTTTAGCTAAAAAAATAATCGATATTTGCTCAAGCAGAAGGAGTTTTTCCTCTTTTTGTATATTCATTATGGCTCTTGCAGTTACATTTCTAGGAAGTTCGTGCAAATTGCTAGTTTTATTGGGATATGTGTTAAATGTTTCTTTAAATTTATGTTTTTTAATTCCTGCTATGCACTTTTTTTATTCGGTGGCTAGCAATTCGGGAAAGATTAATCGGCAATTTTTAATTTTAGGGTTATCTTTTGTGTTTTCTGAAGCGGTAATATATATTGTTCAAAAATTTGAATTAGCATTCTTCATTCTAAGTTACAAGTTTTTTTTACTGGGGATAATTACCCTTGTCATGTTTGTGCTTATGAGCTACTTGGAACAAGAATACAAGGCAAGGTTTATTTAAAGTTAGATTAAGTGAAAGCTCTCCAGGAAACTGGAGAGCCCTTGTGTTTATGATTTGTATAAAATTGGTCCGAGTGCGATTAAACCAAAAAAGACTGCGTTATTTTTTATCATCTCGGTGAGCGTGGCACCAGAATTTACAAAGCAAAATGTTATCAATCCGCTTAAAACAATCGCGGCAGCGACTGTTGTTAAAGTTTGTATTAAAGATGCGTTTGTATCGCAAATCAAAAGGCTAGCTACCGAGCAAAGCAACCCGAACAACGCGCCCATGCAGCAAGCGCTTGCTAATTGATCAATGCTGCCCATGAAGTAGCTCATCAAAAATATTGTGATTCCAGCAAGTAATACTGAAATGATTGGTCTTCCTGCTTCGTTTTTTTTAACCAATTCGCTTGAGCCTTTAATTACAGATTCTTCTCCTAGTAAATTCAGCGAAACTGCGTCCAAAAAGAACAGCCCGTTTGAGCTGTTGAAAAACGTCACAAAGAAGCAAAATGGTACGATCAAGGTTAAGATCTCGCCAATTTTTACAAGCCCTGCAGGAAGGAATGCTGGATAATTTCCCGCCAAGTGTGTGAACAAGTTTTCAGCGCCCATGATATTGGTAACGCTAAAGTGGAATAGAACGAATAAGCTTGCAACAATAATAAAGCCTGTCATGATAGCTTTTTTCGCGTTGTTAATTCCGCCTTCAATGTTATTGATGTTGTTTACGCAAAACTCAAAGCCTAAAAATCCAAATGCTGCCATAGGGACTGTGTTTGGAACTAGTGAAAATGCTTCGGTGGTGAATGAGAACTTGCTTAAATCCAACACCCAAGGAAGTAGCGCCACTGCAGAAACAACTGGAATAAGCTTTATTAGGGTTAAGTACGTTTGCACCGAAGCCACTATTGATGCCTTTAAGCTGTTTAGCCCTGCAATAACTAGGAGTGAAATCATTAAAAATGCTGCATTTGAAGCAATCAAGTTAACGCCAGGAAATTTGGTTAGCAAGAATTGTTGGCAAGAAAATATTAACATTCCTGCTGCTGCTGCGTATCCCAAAAAGTACGTCCATCCGCCAAAGAAACCCATGAATCTACCAAGTCCTGCTCTTGTAAAGTAAATAAATCCAGAACCTTGTGTAAAAACTTCGGTCATTCGAATAATGCTTAATACGACCGGAAAATATAGTGCTGTGACGATGATCCATCCAATAAAAGAAAGCGAGCCTCCAACGCCGGCCATCCTTGATGATCCAGCTAAAAGTCCGCCACCAATCATCAGATTGATTGTCATAACTACTGCGCTTAGAAAAGATATTTTTTTATTTTCCATCGTTTTTCCTTTCGTTTAAAACGATACCACAATAGCACAGATCGGTTTTTATGTCTATTTAAGCAGGTTGTTGCTTTTTTGTTGCAAATACGATTGAGCTGTTTATAAAATTCTTGGCGGTATATTTTGATTAAAAAAATGAAACAATTTTTATTTGCGTTACTTTGCTTTATTTCAACTAATATTGTTTGTAACGACAGCGTAATTGTAGACGCTCTTTTTAAAGAAGGTGATTCTTTAAATGAAAATGGCAAGCTTTTAATCGACAACTCTTTAAATGATCAGCCTGCTCTATTTTTTTCACAGATCGAATTTGATAAATATTCCGAGATTGTTGTTGTTGGAGTGCCGCTTGAAATATTTCTAACGTCAGACATCTCTGTTAATAAACCTATTCATATCGTTAATGTTATTTTGAATGGAAACGCGCCCACCAGAGGGGTTGTCTCAAAAGCTTGTTTAACGATTTACGGCTCGCATCTTAATCATGAAAACTCTGTTTTTAAGAATATTTCCTTAAAAAATAGTGGATCAAATACTTCATTTTAGTTCTAAATATTGACGGCTTATTTTTTCTATAAAGACATCTTGTTCAAATTCGGGGCGTAAAAAAGACTTGTGATTTTTGTTACGTAAAACATGGCTTGTTGCGCATTGAAGCTCGTTTAGAGCATGTTGCTTTTTGGTGAAAATGTCATTGAATCTATAAAGGTTTTTAGATAAAAAAACGGGGCATCCATTTGCTGCAGCTTCAAGCAATACTGTTGGCATTCCCTCAGATTCTGAGCATAACGCGAAAGCGTCAAATGCACTGTAAATTTTAGAAAGTTCTTTGTGTTCAAATTCCATAAAAAGGATATTTTTTTCGACCTTTTCTTTTTTTACGAGATTATGCAACTCGATTTTTAATGGTCCTTCGCCGCAAATTAACAGCTTAAAATTTGGAAATTTTTTTATTATTGGCGTGCAAAATTTTATGAGAAAATCTATGCGTTTAATTTTGTCCAGCCTTGCAACGATTCCCAGTGCAAAGTCAAATTTATCTAGCTCTAATTTTGATCTAAAAAAATCTCTGTTTTTTTTTGAAAACTCAAATTCACGATGGCTAACAAAATTTTTAAAGATAAATGATTTATTTTGCAGTATTTTTTTATCCCATTTATTTTCTAGCCAATCCTTCACTTTATTAGAAACAAAAAAAATCTTGTCCGACAGGCTTATTGTTGTTTTGTCGATCAAAATTTGTATTCTGCCTAAGTACGCGAACCCGTGATAGTCACATATAATTTTATAATTTTTAAATCCTGGCATTAATTTTGCTATGCGTGCGAATAAATTTGGGACCCATGGCATTGCATGAACGATATTGGGTTTTGTTTTTAAAAGTAAAATAAGGTAAAACAAAAACCCAAAAATTCGCGGAAGGAATCTTGGCAGGATAAAAACATCGATGCATAATCTTTTGAGCTCGTTTTCAAGCTCCCCACTTTGCAGCGAAAAAACTATGTGTTTGAATTTGGGTGTGTTTTGAATTATGCGGAGGCGCATTACTTGAGCGCCTCCTGCTTTTAATGTGTGAAAAAAGTGTAAAACTTTAATCAAGGTCTAGGTCTAGAGACTCAAGAATTTTTTCGTTATCAATGTCGTCATAGTCATCCTCGTGCTCTTTTCCTATTCCTTCGCTGTCAGCTCCGCTGATTCCATTCAATGTTGCCTTGCTCACAAAAGATTTTAATTTTTCCAGTCGCTGACTTTGTCTTAATTTGCTAATAGCTTTGACTTCGATTTGTCTAATTCGCTCTCTTGTGACGGCGAAGTCTTTGCCGACTTCTTCCAGTGTGTGCTCTGCGGCCACGTCGATTCCGAATCTCATTTTTAAAACTTTTTCTTCGCGAGGAGTTAGTGTTTTTAATACTTCGCGAACTTTTTCTTTCAAATCGTCGATGACGACGTTGTCTGACGGGCTTGAGTTAGCATCATCTGGGATGAAGTCTTTTAGCGATGTATCCTCTCCGTCCCCAACTGGTGTTTCTAGCGAAACAGGCTCTTTTGAAATTTTAATTATGTTTCTAATTTTTTTCTCATCAAGGTTTAGTTCTACAGCGAGCTCTTCGTAAGTTGGCTCTCTTCCTTTGTCTTGAACAAACTGACGAGATATTTTATTAATTTTGTTGAGAGTTTCCCCCATGTGCACTGGTACGCGAATAATTCTTGATTGATCAGCGATAGCTCTTGTGATCGCTTGCCTGATCCACCAAGTTGCATATGTTGAAATTTTGAAACCCCTTTCAAAGTCGAATTTTTCTACAGCTTTTAAAAGACCGATGTTTCCTTCTTGGATTAAATCTAAAAAGTTCAATCCGCGATTAGTATATTTTTTGGAAATATTTACCACAAGCCTCATGTTTGAACAAGCAAGATCATCCTTTGCTTTTTTGTCATGTTTTTGCGTGATTGTGAATTTTTTGTAAAGGTCTTTTATTTTTGCATAAGGAAGGCCAACTTCTAGCTCGATTCTTTTAATTTGTTTTTGAGCCATGCGAATTTGATTTTCGTGATAAGTTAGCTGTTCTTTGTCTGCAGGTTTTTTATCTTTTAAGTCATTGTAAAACTTGAACTTAGCCTGATTTTCAGAGATTTCTTGGTCTTTTTCAGCTATTTTTCGGATGAATTTTTCAATTTTTTTACCAAGCTTTTTGATTTGGTTGTTAGAGAATCTAATCGAAGAGACAAGATTTATAATTTCTTGTTTGTTGTTACTGACCTCTTGCAACATTTTTTCTTTCATTCCTGGTTGCGAGAGTTTTTCTCTGAATTTTCTGTAGATATCGCTTTCGCTTTCGACAAAAGATCTGATCTTTTTTAGGGAAGCAAGAAATACATCGCGCTCCTTGTCTAAATTAGGGGCGTTGTCTTCTCCGTAGTCCGCAAATTGAATGTAATCCTTTAAGATCATCGGGTCTCTTTGGACTCTGTCGTAAAGCCCTAGCAGTTCTTTGGTTATAAAAGGAAACTGAGAGATAATAGAAATCAAATCTTTTTTACATTTAGCTATTTTGTTGGCAATAACTGTTTCAGTTTTTTTGTTTAACAAAGGTATCTTGCCAATATCTTTTAAGAATAGCTTTACAGGGTCTCCTGCAAAAGAACTTTCTCCTGCGTCTCTTGAGTTTTCGCTAGCCTTATCTTTATCGATGTCTTCGTCAGGAATGTCCTCTATTTCTTCGTCTAGGGCGACGCTTAAGTCTGCGTCTACCTGTTCAGTGTAGTTAACTGAACCGCCGAGAGAATCTTCTTCAGTTGAAGCAAAGCTTGCATAATCATCGCCTTCAGCAATTCCCGTCGCGCTAATAATTTCAATATTTTCTTTTTCGATCAGAGAGATTAAATTTATGACATCCGAATCCTTGAAGTCGTGTTTCAGGGCAAAGTTGTTAATTTCGTCCATCGACAACATGCCTTCTGTGTGGCCTTTTGTGAGTAGCGCTTCAAGTGGTTTTTTTAAAAAACTAAAATCACTAAATATTTCCGACAAATTGTCTAAAAAGCCGTCTTCCTTTTTTTGCCCAATTTTTTTGACAACGGTTTTTTTATTTTCAGCTGAAGTTTTTTTTATTTTTACCTTAGACATTTAATTATTAACCCCTTAAAAAAATGCGGATATTGTTAACTTTTTCCATGATCAAACTAATTCGACGTCTTTCTTCTTCTTTTTCTAGATCTGCCGTTCTCGAGCAGTGCAAAAAATTCTTTTTTACATAGTCCATCAAACATTTTTTTAGCAGAAATCTAATGTTTATGGAATCAAACTCTTGCTCTATTTTTGAATAATTGTCTTGAAACCAAAATAATTTTTCAGGAAATATTTCATTTACACGGTTGAGGCAGTCATCAAAATTTGAAAAGCAGGCTCTTGATTCTAAGATGGTTGTACAAAAATTATCCTCAAAAATAAAGTTTAAATCATCTGACCAAACAAAGGGCTTTTCTTTTATAGATGAAATAAGAGAATAAAAAAACAATGATTCATTATGAGACAGTGTGTCCTCCTTGCTCTTGGAGGTAGCCTCTGAATTTCCTAAGCTTTGAGTATTGTTTTTTGTAGAGAAATTTCTTTCCAGGAAGTTGTATTTGATTCCAGTTAAGTATGAAATTTTTTGCAACAATAAATATTTCTTTAGTTTGTTTTGTACTTTATTTATAACTTCAAAAATCTTTTCCAGGCGTTTTATTTTTTGAGCTTGATCTAGTTGTAAAAACTCAAGGCCCTCTTTGTGGATGAAAAATTCTATTGCATCTTTTGCGTCTTCAATTTTTTTGAGAAGTTCTTCTGGGTGAGAAATGGCCATATCTGCTGGATCAAGTTTTTTATCTAGAAGAACAATCTTTAAATCTATTTTTGTTTCAAATGAAATTTGCGCAAATTTTAGCATAGCGTTTACGCCAGCGTCATCTCCGTCATACATAACAAAGAGCGTATTAATCATTTTTTCTAAAAATGAAATATGTTCTTTTGAAAACGAAGTTCCTAGTGTTGCAACGGTTTGAGTGTGTTGGGCTTGATGCATCAAGATTGTGTCGAGATAACCTTCGACTAAAATAGCGCTCTTTTGTTTTGAAATTGAATTTTTAGCTTGCCAAAAACCAAACAGCAATTTTTTTTTTTCGAATAGAGGAGACTCTTTTGAATTATAATATTTTGCCCTGTCGTCCCCTGGTAAAAAAACTCTTCCTCCTAGACCCACGCATCTCCCTAGAGAGTCAAAGATCGGGAATATAATTCTGTCTTCGAATGGAGAAAACAGGTCTGTGTGTGAGTTGAAAATTCCTAATTCCGAAAAGTCGCTAGGCAAAATAGCGGCCTCTAGCATTTTTTTCATGAAAAAAGACTTTTTGTTTTTGTTGGATGGAAAGAATCCGATAGAAAATTTATCAATTGATTCTTGAGAGACGCCTCTTTGGCTTAAGTAACTTAAGGCCTCTTGGTTGCCTGCTAATTCTTGTTGACACCATTTAACAATTTTTTCATGCAACAAATAATAATTTACTTTTTTTTCTTTAAAGTCTCCGGATTGCTCAGACCAAACGGAATCGGGAATGTCCAGTCTGTACTTATCTATTAAAAACTTTGCTGCTTCTAGCTGGGTTACTTGTTCGTAGTCTGCGATAAAGCTTATGGCGTCACCGCTTTTTTTGCACCCAAAGCAAAAATACATTTGTCTGTGAGGGCTTATTGTGAATGAAGCGTCTTTCTCTGAGTGAAATGGGCAACTGGATTTGAAATACCCCCCGATTCTCTTAAGGTCTAGGTAACCCCCGATGACATCAAAGATGTCGACTTTTGATTTTATTAATTCGAAAAGATTCACGGGTTGGGAGATAAGTTTGCAGCCACAATTTTATTTTATATTTATTTTGTAAAATAAACAAAAGTTTTCACCATAACTTTTAAGTTAAATAAAATCTTTGTAGTTTGCTTTGGTCGTTTTTCTTGCTGTCGATTAAAAAATTAATTGTTTTTGCGTCATTATTAAGCATTTTTATATTAAAATCCGCGTTTTCAAAATACAAAGTTGCCTTGATTGCAAGTCCGTTTAGATTTTCAAGCTTGATAGCATTAAAAATAGCCTGTTCGTTAATTCGCAGTGAATAAAGCTGGTTGAAAACCGCTGTTGCTTTGTCAAAAAAGCCGGAGAGCGTTTTTTTTGGATCAAGGTTTATTGTGATAGAGATTTCACCAACAGACCTTCCTTCGGAACTTTTTGCCGACAGGCCGTTTTTCCATGATTTAATTTCGTCTCCACTGATGGAGGCGCTAATGAGGCTGGATTTTTCGCGTTTTGTACTAAAAGATACATCTGATGATAGCTGGGCTGAAATAGCGATTAATAATAAGAGGATGACCATAGCGAGCTGTTACAACTATATTTTTAAGCTATAGATCTTTGATTCAAATAGTCAAAAAAAGTTTTAGCAGGTGCTGCCAGCCTTTAAAAATTTTAAAAATTCTAACATTTTCCCAATGCATCACGAATTTGGTCTTTCATTTTTTCAAATGAGAGAGTCAGCGCTAAGGGTTTGCAGATGAAGGCGCCCCAAATTTTTTTTTCTAAAAAATCATTGTTGAACAAAGCATGACGCATTTTCCGCTTGATTCGATTTCGATTTACAGCGAGGCGGACGTCTTTTTTTTTTACAATGATTATAAAGCGTGAAGATAAGCTTTGAGGTTCTTTTTTAAAAACCAAATTGAAAAGGGGGTTTCTCACTATTCCGTCTTTTGAATTAAAGATGCGAGAAACATCCTTTTTTGAAAGAGTAAATGTTGAAGCGAATTGGCTCACGGATTAAACGGTTAGTCTTTTTCTGCCTTTAGCGCGTCTTCTGCTAAGAACTTTACGACCGTCTTTTGTTGCCATTCTTTTGAAAAAGCCGTGTTTTCTTGCTCTTTTTATTCTACTTGGTTGGTAAGTTACTGACATTTTTACAAAATAAAGATTTATGACATAAGTTAAAATAACCTATTTTCTCAAAAAGATAAACATTGATTTTGTTTATTTTTTTTTTACTCTTATGACAGCTTAATTTTTGAAAAAATAAATGCATTTGCATCGTTCCAGAGAAGAAATTTTAGAAAAAATTAAAGAAGTTGCGACATTTGTGACACAAGATGGACGCTTTTCTTCTATTTCCCTAGATACATCAATCGCAGACATGCGCTTAGACGATTTTGACTATATTGAGGTTGTTATGAGGCTTGAGGATGGGTTGCTCGTTACGATTGATGAGAAAAAAGTTTTACCCCAAACCAAGCTTTCGGACTTTATTTCTTTGATGGAGCCTGTCGCGATAACTTAAGTTGTTGCAAATTAAAACAAAGTTTTTTTATGTTCATCTAAAAATTAAAGAAAACTCCTAGATGAAGCCTTTTTGGCTATTGAAAATATTTGCATTTTTTAGCTTTGTTCTTTGCCAGGATTTATTTTGTAAGCTCACCTTTCTCAGCAAAGACAGTGCTTTGTCGATAAAGAAGGGATCGCAACTTTTTTTGAATCAGCCAATAAGTGATGTTGGTGTTTTAAAATTAGAAGACTCTGTAGAAAGCTCGATATTCCCAGCTTCCTCTGATTGTATTTTGTCTTTTTCTCAAGAGGGTTCATTGGTGTCTGGTGGGCATCAAATTTCAATGCAGGGGAAAATAGACCCAAGTTTGGGGGCATTAGTTCTAGATGGAAACAAAAAGCTTTTTTTTCAAGCCTCATCTGTTATAAATCAGCCGCTCTTAATTAAAGGTCAATCTAATTATCTTAGGGGTAGTTGTCTTTTTGATAAGCCAATTTATTTGTTTGATTCTTCTTCGGAGCTTTTTCTTGGCCTGAATACAAAATTAACACAAGACCTTTCTTTAAATGGTGGGTCTTTGCACTTGCTTTCAGATTTATATTTAAAAGATGATGTGCTGATTCATGGACCAGGCATAATTTATCTTAATGGATTTAGTTTAAGGCTTCCTTCGGTTTTGAGTCGTCCTATGGATTCAGATTTAATATTTGTAAATGCAAACGATTTGGCTGTTCCAACAAGGACAGTTCTTACCTCTGCTTGGACCTTTACGGGGACGGGGCTCTCTTCATCAATTATTGGGTACGGAGTTGTATTGGATATGCGTCCTGGTGCGGCGATCAACGTAGGGGCAAATCATACTCTTTACATCAATAATTTGCATATTAAAAGCTTAGGCTCTGTTACCGGCGGAAGAATTTCACTTTCCACAACTTCTAAGGTTTATTTAACGAATTGCATTTTGGATCTTTACGGGGGCTATACCCTGACCGCGGGACAAATGATTGTTGATGGTGCTTATTGCAAAATAGTTTCAGGGTCTACCGAGAAATTTTATATTTCAGGCGCTGGGACTCAGTTTATTGTTGATAGGACTGTTCTTGAATATGATAGTTTAAATCAACTTCCTTCAGATCCTTTTACGTTGATTTCGGGCGGGACTTTTTTGACCACTAACGGGGGGGAGCTTCGCTCTTCATTTAAGCCGGGATCCTCTTTTGCGCTTAGTGCTTACATCGGAACAGCGCAAGGGGTTAATTATTGCGACACAGATATTTATTTAACCTCGAACGGAACTTTAACTTTTTACAACGAAAATATTGCGGTTGCCAAAACCATGATTTTGGATTGCAAAGGCAACACTATTAATTTTGGAGATGGAGCCGCGCTGTGTTTTGTTATTCAACAAAACGTTACTTTGATAGTTAGAAATGCCCGTTTTAAAAATTTTGACATGTCTAAGATTTCGTTTGGTGGTTCGGGTGGCACATTGGCCAAAATCAATTTTGAGGATAATGTGTTTTTGGAAATTGGAGAAAATCAGTCGTTTACGACAAGGGCAATTAATTTAACCGGGACAGGCTCTGAGATAGTGGGAACGACTTATCCGATGTTAACTTTATCTTCAAAAATGTTAAATATTAGCGGAACAAATGCTTCTGTTCGTTTAAAAAACTTGCGCTTAAAGTGCTTGGCTTATGATTCCATCAAGTGGCTTTCCTCGACAGTGACAACTTCGTTTGACGGGACGGACTTGTATCTTACCAAAACAGGCTTAACTTGTGATTTGGGTAATTTGGCCATCGTTAGCGAGAGTGATGTTGCAGGATACGACGAAACAAATTCAAATGCGTTAGTAACTGCGCCATTTAATTTTACTTCTCCTGGCAAAATTTTTATCGAAAGTGGGGCTACTTATCATTTAAGAAACGGAATTATTTTCAATTATTCTCCTAATGTTTCAGGTGACGGTGGTTCTACAGCTTTATTTAAGAGGCATATAAAATTGGTTGATCCAACTAGCGCGATAAAGCTTGGAGCTTCTACGCTTGATTGCACGGGTAGCGGGATAGCGTTTGATTATGGCTTAATTTATATTGATCAAACCTCAACTTTCAGTATCAGCTCTCGGGCTGGAGCTGATTTTGAGTTGGGCACAGCTGCAAATTTGTCTATCTCTAATGCAAGTGTTTTAAACGTTACGGGGCCAATAAAATATGTTCCATCAACTTATCCTTAACTTATTTTTATTTTTTTGCTCACTGAGTGCTCGAGTAAATTTTTTAAAAAAGGATTCTGTATTAAATCTAAAAAACGAGTCGGCCAAAATTATTTTTTCAACAGGGCAGGGCTTTGTTGGTGGTGGATTAAAAATTCCTTCGACTAGTAGCCTTGTTGCGGGGTCGCAATTTGATGCTGTGTCCTTAAATGAGTGTTCTGTTTTTCTTGATAAATCATCTACAAAAGCAACAGGGCCTTTAGGGGTCGACCTTTTGTCTAAAACATTTTTATTGCAGGGTAACTGCAAACTCGATTTTGATAATTTTTCGCTAGAAGATCAGGTTCTTGTGACAGGGTCGGGAAACGAATTAAGGGGTTTTTGCTGGTTTAAAAAACCAATAACACTTTTTGATTCCAGCGCAGCACTGACCTTGGCTTTGGATTCCAAACTTGATTCAGACTTGTTTTTAAATGGAGGAAGTTTAAGGCTTGAAAAAGATCTTGCCTTAAAAGACAACGTTTTAGTTCATGGACCAGGATTAATTGATTGTAATGGTTACAGTTTTATTTTGCCAAGATATCTTGAGCGCTCGCTTGATACGGGCCTGGAATTTTTTGCAGCAAAAGACGTCACAATTTCTACTAGAACCACTTTGGCATCAACCCTCAGTTTTACGGGAAATGGATTGACCTCTAACTTAATCGGGCGAGGTGTTGTCTTAAGGCTTGTTTCGGGAGGATCGATAACGATTGGTACTGGGCATACGCTTCGTATTAGTGACTTGCACATTGTGGGGCTTGGCTCTGCAGGCGGAACGATTAATTTCTCGGGAACCACAAGTACAGCCATCTTGAGCAATTGTATTTTGGATTTAAATGGAACTTACACCATGCCCAGAGGTCGGCTGCGCTTCGAAGGAGCTTTTTGTAAGATTATCACAGGATCTACTGAAAAATTTGTTTCGTCTGGCTCTCGTTCAGATATGTTTATTGATGATGTGCTTGTTGATTATGAAAATGTAAATCAGCTGCCGACTTATCCCATATCTCTTGTCTCATCAGGCTCTTTAACTTTTTCAAGAGGAGGGGGTTTGCGGTCTAACTACACTCCAGGCACCGGATTCAGATTAAGTGCTTACATCGGGACAACGCAAGGTGTTAATTTTTGCGACTCTGATATTTATTTGACCAGCGGAGGAACTTTAACATTTTATAATGAAAATATTGCTACGGCAAAAACCATGATTTTGGATTGCAAAAACAACACAGTTTCTTTTGGTGACGGGCTAGATAAATGTTTGATTGTTCAGCAGAATGTAACGCTTGTGATTAGAAATTCTCGTATTAAAAACTTTGATATATCGAAAATAGATTTGCAAGGTAGTGGTTTAACTCAGGCAAAAGTTCAGTTTGAGAACAATGTGTTTTTGGAGTTTCGAGAAAATCAAACTTATTCTACAAATCCCATAAATGTTACAGGTACCGGTGTTGAGCTTTGTGGCCGGGGGATGCCAATATTAACACTCGACTCAAAAATGATTAATTTTTCTGGTGCTAACGCGCAGCTGTGTCTAAAGAATTTAGTTTTGAAGTGTTGTGCCTATGATTCTATAAAATGGGTTTCCACAACCACAACAACAACGATTGATGGATGTGATTTTGTTCTTACGAAAACGGGCTTAACGATAGACCAGGGAAATATCACTTTTATTAATGAAAATAGTTTTATTGGACGAGACGAAACTGATTCGAATGCAGCCATAGCTTCAACTTTAAGCTTTACCACTCCAGGAAGAATGCTGATTGGAGCCGGTTCTCGGGTTTGCTTCAAAGATCGCGTTAGATTGTTTTATTCGCCGAGTGTGGCTGGAGACGGAGGCCTTGTTTCAAACTATAAACGTCACATAAGGTTTGTGAATCCATCGAGTTCGATTTTGTTTGAGGGAGCGACGCTTGATTGTACCCCAAGTGGCATTGCTTTCGATTACGGCGTAATTATGATTGACCAGTCATCAACCTTTAGCATTAGCACCAGGACTAATGCTTCTCTAGATTTGGGGACGGCTGCAAATTTACAGCTTTTTAACGCCTCTGTTTTAAATGTTAATGGGCCAATGAATTACGTTCCAAGCACTTACCCTTAATTTTGGGATTGTTCAAGTTTTTTAAATTTAATATAATTCCTATTATTGATGTGAGGCTAAATGAAAATCTTAAGAAAAATTTTAAATCCTAGATATGCATCAACCAGTTTTCCCTTTTGGTATGAATTAAAATATCTTTGGCTTTTTTTAAGCAGCACTATCGATTTTGGGATAGCTTGCCAGATGTTTTTTTGTGTGATTGTCGTTTCGGTTTCTAATTCGCTTTTGCTTCTTGCTCCTTTGTATCTGAAAAGAGCAACATTAATCGCTCAGTCACAACTGGGCAGTCAAATGACGATAAAAATGGCAGTTGTGTTTTTTGCTTACGGCATAATAAAGTTTTTGGCATCAATATTTAATGATATTGCGGCTTATTTAGTTTCAGGAATAATCCCCTACTTTCAGCAAAAATTCGTTGAAGTTGGGTTTTTTACTCGAAGAACAAATATTGCAATAAGCTTGGGAAGTCGCTTGCTTTCTGGGCAACTGGGACTGGGGAGCGTGTTGTACAATGGAATATTTTTCTTGATTCCAAACTTATGCAGCTTGTTTTTTGCTTTGTTTTTTTTTATGACCAGGGGCTCTGCTTTGACAATTTCCATAGCAGTTGGTTTTTTTGCGTTTTACATATTTGTTTTGAAGATAAAATATCAAAAGATCGAATCTCTCAAGCGCAAGTTTTTGAAGGCTAATTTTAAGTTGATTCAGTACGTAGACGAAAATGAAATGCTGCCCGCTGAAAATGAATTTTTCTTGGTATTAAATCAACAAAAAACATTTTTTGAAGGTTTGTTGTTTCAAAAAATTGCAGAAGCGCGTATTTCTGTGAATGTTTTAGCTTATTTGTTTGTTTCGGTTTTTGCATTTATTTTTTTTTCTGATTTTTATTATGGCAGAATCGACTCGCAAACCTTAACTTTAGCGCTTATGGGTTGCTCTGGGGTGGCGTCAAGCTTTGTCATGTTGTCAAAGAATTTGCAATTTATAGTAAAAAATCTTCTATGGATTGGGGCTTTGAGGAAATAAATTATGCCAAACTTTAAAGGGCATTTGCTAGGTGGCGCAATTGCATTTTCATCGCTCACTTATTTTTCATTTACAAAGGGCTTTTTCTTTCACAAGCATCAACTGGCATTTAGGTTTTTAGAATTTGTTGTCTGTTTGATGGGTAGCATGTTCCCTGATATCGACATTAATAGTCATGGTCGAAAGGTTTTTGATTTTTTTATTGCGATCGCAATGTTTATTTCAGCTTATTGCGAGGATCATGTTTTAGTTTTTATTTTTTTTTGCATGATTGTTTTCACTAGGCTTGTAGGGCATAGAAAAATTCTGCACAACCCGCTTTTTATAATAGTTGCACCATACTTGTTTGTTGGGATTTTAAAGCGTAGAGTTTTGTTTTTGAATTATCTCGAGTCGAATGTATATTTTTATTTTGTTGCCGGTGCCTTGTCGCACATTTTACTTGATTTTTGGCCAAAGGCTTTTTTGCCTTCTATTTTTTATACTATAGATTCTTGGACTTTGCCGAAGTGGATCAGAAATTTAAATCCACTTCGTAAGTTTAAAAATTTCAAAATTAGATAGTTTTTACGTTATTTTTAAAAGAGACATTATCAGAGCTTTTCCTTCTTTTAGCGTTAATCCAATCATCACTCCGCCTAAAATTAAGCCTGACACGAGATAGAGAATTGAGGCAAATCTGTCGATTGATCTTCCTAATATTCCTTCAAGGAGCGCGATTAAAATCTTTCCACCGTCTAAGAGGCCGATTGGCAGGACGTTTAAAAGACCAATGTTGATGCTGAAGTATGCAACGAAAAGAAAAAATTCAATTAAGCTTTTTCTGGCCATTTGCATGCTTTCTGAAATGGTTTTTAGTGGGCCGCCTAGAGATTCTGAGAATTTTTTTAACGAGCAGCAGTTTGATATGCCTGTTGTGATAATATTTACGATGGAAAGGAACTTGTTCCATCCGTAGTGTAGAGCTTCTTCTGCCGATTTTACATTGGTGACCCCATCTTTGTGGTTTGGAAGAAGAGAGACGCCTAGAATTCCTGTGTCTGGTGCATTTGCGGGGATTTCAAAAATGATAGAATTCGTTTTTCCTCCGTCCTGTTCCACAATCAAGCTGAAAGGCTTGCCCTTGTTTTGGATTAAGTTGTTTCTGAACGACTCATATGTAGCTTTTCCAGATGAAAATAAGCCCTTGTGGTCACCTACAATTTTGTCTCCTGCAAATATTTTGTCCCTAACAAGCGCGTTTTCGGATACAGAACGCACTTCTAGCGAAGAAAGTTCTTCTGACGGCATGCCGGAAAAAAAGGCTATTGATGCGTAAATAATGATGGCTGATAGCAGATTGAACATTATGCCTGCACTAAGCATAACTATCCTTTGTAGTAAGTTTGCGTGTCCGATTCCGCCTGGCTGGTTTCCGTCTTCAGGTTCCACATAGCCGCCGAAGGGGAATGCTGACACAATAAAATCTGTTTTAAATAAATTTTTTTTGAAAAGAACCGGTCCAAAACCGATTGAAAAGGTAGGGACGTTGATGCCAAATAGCTTACAAAAGACAAAGTGGCCTAGTTCGTGGATGAAAATCACTAAACCTACGCCAAATACAGCTAAAAGTAGTGCATATGCGTTGTTAGCCAAGTAAAAAATATTCATTTTTTTGAAAAAAAGACAGACGCGACGATACTAGAAAAAAAATGAATATTTGTACAGGAATCATATTTTTTAAAAGAGCTAAAAATGGCGTAACTGAAATCTTGCTATTGAAAAAAAAATCACTATCTTTATAATTATTCATGTTCGAATTATTTAACATTTGAAAATCCGCATAGATTTTTATTTTACCAGGCGCTGCAAGGAGTTTTATGCCAACGGTTAACCAGTTGATTCGTAAGGGAAGATCAAAAAAAACATTCAAGAGTAAATCACCAGCATTACAAGAAGCACCTCAAAGAAGAGGGACTTGTACAAAGGTGACGACAACAACCCCAAAAAAACCAAACTCTGCTTTACGTAAAATCGCAAGGGTTAAATTGACCACAGGTAAAGAAATTACCGTTTACATCGGTGGTGAAGGCCACAACCTTCAAGAGCACTCGGTTGTTCTTGTTCGTGGCGGAAGGGTTAAAGACTTAGTTGGTGTAAGATATCACGTTGTTCGTGGAGCATTGGATTGCGCTGGAGTTGAAGGCAGAAAGCAAAGCCGTTCGCTTTATGGTACGAAAAGAAAAAAATAATTATTAAATATTTGGAAGGATCTCTATGTCTAGAAAAGGCAGTCGTGCTTACGTAAGAGAAATCGGCGTTGACGATAAATATAAATCAGGGTTAGTTCAAAAGTTTATTAACGTTGTTATGGAATGCGGAAAAAAAAGCATTGCTACAAGAATTGTTTATGAAGCTATGGAGTCATTAGCCGCAAAAACTGGCGGAGATGATGCTTCTGCTCTTGCAACGTTTGAAAAAATTATCTCAGCGGTGAAGCCTGAAATTGAAGTAAAAGCTCGTCGCGTGGGTGGAGGTATGTATCAAGTTCCTGTTCAGGTTCGTCCAAATAGAGCTCTTGCGCTTGCGTTTAGATGGATTGTTAATGGAGCTAGGACCCGTTCCGATAAAACAATGGGTAAGCGTCTCGGAAGAGAGTTGCTTGATTGTTTAGAAGGTAGAGGCGGAGCTATTAAAAAAAGAGCTGATGTACACAGAATGGCAGACGCAAATAGAGCATTTTCCCACTTTGCTTGGTAATTAGGGGCGGATAATTAAATGAGTAAAAAATTAGAAAAATTGCGTAACATAGGTATTGTTGCCCATATCGACGCAGGAAAGACTACGGTTTCTGAGAGAATTTTGTTTTACACCGGTGTTTCTCATAAAATTGGTGAGGTTCACGAAGGTGAAGCTACCATGGACTGGATGGAGCAGGAGCAAGAGCGTGGAATTACTATTACTTCCGCTGCAACTTCTTGCTCATGGAAAAACTATCAAATTAACCTGATCGACACTCCTGGTCACGTTGACTTTACTATCGAGGTAGAGCGATCCTTGCGCGTCCTTGATGGTGCTGTCGTTGTGTTTTGCGGTGTTGGTGGCGTTCAGCCTCAGTCTGAGACTGTTTGGCGCCAGGCAGACAAGCACGGGGTTCCAAGAATTGCTTTTGTAAATAAGTTGGACCGCGTAGGCGCTGATTATTTTGCTGTAGCTGAAGAAATTTCTGAAAAACTTGGTGGTTCGCCTCTATTGATGCAACTTCCTGTTGGTAAGTCAGAAGAGTTTAAAGGTATAATCGACTTGCTAACTCAAAAGTATGCAACCTTTGAGGGCGATCAAGGTCTGAACATTGTGTGGTCAGAGATTCCAGCTGAATATAAAGAAGAAGCTGCGAAAATGAGAGAGACAATAGTAGAGAGAGCTTGTGATTTTGACGATGACATGGCTATGCGTTATCTTGATGGCAAGGAAATTTCTATCGAAGAAATTAAAGCTGCATTAAGAAAAGGAACTATTAATTTGGACGTAATTCCTGCATTTTGTGGAACAGCTTTTAAAAACAAAGGCGTTCAGTTAATGCTTGATGCTGTTCTTGATTATTTGCCTTCTCCACTAGATCTTCCTCCGGTTGAAGGAGTTAATCCAGATACGGATGCTGTTGAAACCAGAAAGTCTGATGACAATGAGCCCTTTTCCGCTCTTGCATTTAAGATCATGGTTGATCCGTTCGTTGGAACCTTGACGTTTATCCGGGTTTACTCTGGAAAGCTTGAAGCTGGTTCATACGTTTACAATTCAACAAAAAGAAAAAAAGAGCGAGTCAGTCGTTTGCTAAAAATGCATGCAAACAAGCGTGAAGACATCTCATATGTTTCAGCGGGCGACGTTGCAGCTATCACGGGTATGAAAGATGTTGTTACTGGTGACACAGTGTGTGACGAGAACAAAGTAATTCTTCTTGAGACAATCAAGAGTCCTGAGCCAGTGGCAAGTATGTCTGTTGAGCCAAAGGCTAAATCTGAATACGAGAAAATGATTAACGGCTTGAGGAAGCTTATGCACGAAGATCCTTCGTTCAGATTTACTTACGATGAAGAAACCGGTCAAACGATCGTTTTTGGAATGGGTGAATTGCATTTGGAAATTATTGTTGATCGCTTGAAGCGTGAATATAAAGTTGAGGTTGTTTGTGGCGAGCCTAGAGTGGCTTATAAAGAAACAATCAGAAATAAGGTTGAGTCTGAAGGTAAGTACATTAAGCAGTCTGGTGGTAAGGGTCAGTACGGACACGTATGGATTGAGCTTGAGCCTCTTGAGCGCGGCAAGGGTTTTGTTTTTGAAAACAAAATTGTTGGCGGAACGGTTCCAAAAGAATACATTCCTGGTATTGAAAAGGGTATCGTTGAAGCTATGACAGCAGGTGTTATTGCAGGCTATCAAGTAGAAGATTTGAAGGTAACTCTTACCGATGGATCTTTCCACGAGGTTGACTCTTCCGAAATGGCGTTTAAAGTTGCAGGTTCGATTGCATTTAAAGATGGAATGAAGCGTGCAAATCCTGTCCTTCTAGAGCCTATCATGAAAGTTGAAGTTACGACTCCAGAAGATTATACGGGTGACGTGATGGGAGACATCAGTTCTCGTAGGGGAAGAATTCTGGGTATGGAAACCAGAAAGGGCATCTTGGTTGTAAATGCCGAAGTGCCATTAGCCCAAATGTTTGGTTATGCAACATCGTTGAGATCAATGTCTCAGGGGCGCGCAAACTACAGCATGGAATTTGGTGAATACAGAGAGGTGCCAGCATCTGTTCAGGAAGCTGTGGCAAAAGGAAGCAAGTAAGTAAGTTTTTGTATCTTTTAATAAAGAAAGGTTATGACTATGTCAAAGGGCGTGTTTAATAGAAGTAAGCCTCACGTTAATATAGGAACCATTGGTCACGTAGATCATGGTAAAACTACCTTAACCGCGGCGATCACAACAGTATTAGCTAAAAAAGGTCTTGCAGAAGCTAGATCGTACGATAAAATCGATAAAGCTCCAGAAGAAAGAGCTCGTGGTATTACCATTGCGGTATCTCACGTAGAGTACGAAACAGATAAAAGACACTATGCTCACGTTGACTGCCCAGGTCACGCGGACTACGTAAAAAACATGATCACCGGTGCTGCGCAGATGGATGGAGCAATCTTGGTTGTGTCAGCTGCAGACGGCCCTATGCCTCAAACTCGTGAACACTTGTTGCTTGCTCGTCAAGTAGGCGTTCCTTCTATCGTTGTTTTCTTGAACAAAGTTGACATGGTTGACGACGAAGACATGATCGGCTTAGTTGAAGAAGAAGTTCGTGAATTGTTAACCAAAAATGGATTTCCAGGTGAAACAACCCCTATTGTTAGAGGTTCCGCAACCAAAGCATTATCTGGTGACGAATCTGAAATCGGTGTTCCTGCAATCATGAGATTGATGGATGCTGTTGACAGCTTTATTCCAACTCCAAGTCGTGACGCAGACAAGTCCTTCTTGATGCCTATCGAAGACGTGTTCTCGATCGCTGGTCGTGGAACTGTTGTGACAGGAAGAGTTGAACAAGGTGTTATCAAGCTTGGTGATGAGGTAGAAATCGTTGGATTTAAGCCAACCGTAAAAACCACAATCACAGGTATTGAGATGTTTAACAAGGAATTGAAAGACGCTCAAGCTGGTGATAACGCTGGTATTTTGCTTCGTGGTATTAAAAAAGAAGACGTAGAAAGAGGCCAAGTGTTGGCTAAGATCGGTTCAGTAACTCCTCACAAAAAATTTGAAGCTCAAATTTTAGTGTTGACCAAGGATGAAGGCGGAAGACACAGTCCGTTCTTTACAGGTTACAGCCCTCAGTTCTATTTCAGAACAACGGACGTTACCGGTTCGGTAGTGTTGCCTGCTGGTCGCGAAATGGTTATGCCTGGTGATGACGTAGTGTTGACGATTACACTGCATGCTCCAGTGGCTATGAGCGAAGGACTTAAATTCGCGATTCGTGAAGGTGGTAAAACAGTTGGTGCTGGTGTTGTAAGCAAAATTATTGAGTAAAAAATGAAAAAAAAAGGTAATACAATTAGATTAACGTTGAAATCTTACGACCATAACTTGTTGGATAGCGCTGTTAAGCAAATTGTGTTGGCTGGAAAAAAAACTGGGGCTAAATTAGTTGGCCCCATTCCTATGCCAACCAAGACCAGGCTTTTCACAGTGTTGAGATCTGTCCACGTAGACAAAAAGTCGAGAGATCAGTTTCACTTAAAGACACATAAAAGAATTTTAGATTTTATTTCCCCGCAAGAGCAAACAATGGAAGCTCTTTCGAAGCTAAATTTATCCGCTGGCGTTGACGTCAAGATAGATTAGTTTTAAACACACATCGGAGATGTTTATGGCTACTACATTAAAAAAGTTTTTCGCCTTTAAAATTGGAATGGGTCAATTGTTTGACGCCGTTTCTAAAAAGGTTGTTCCTTTTACCGCATTAAGACTTGAATCTTGCGTTGTCGTGAGAATTCAATCAAATGTTTCTGGTGGAGGATTCGTTTTGGGGCTAACCCCTGTCGCAAAAGAAGATCTTGAAAAAATTTCAGATGCAGATTTTGTAAAAGCATTAAAGCCGGCTCTGTTTATTAATGTTTCAGAGTTGGGTGATCATAAAATTGGTTCTATTTTAGATATTAAGGACATGGGTCTTGTAGAAGGCGACTACTTGAATATCAGGGGTAGGTCAAGAGGTCTTGGTTTTCAGGGTGTTATGAAGCGCCATGGATTTGCTGGAGGCCCAGGTGGTCACGGATCGAATTTTCACAGACAGCCAGGTTCCTCAGGTAGCATAAGGTCTTCCGGTAAGTTAATTAAGGGAAGAAGAATGCCGGGACGTATGGGTAACGATCAAGTTTTTGTGAAAGATTTACAGGTAGTTAAGCTTGACCTAGAAAGAAACTGTATCTTGTTAAAAGGGCCAGTTCCAGGCAAGAAAAACAATTTAATTACTCTATTTAAAAATTAATCACAGGGGAGATTGTTATGTCAAACGTTATACCAGTTTATAATTTTAACGAAAAGACTGTTTCAGCCTCTAGCCTAGATTTGGGCTGGGACGGATCAGTTCTCCAAGGCGTTGATGTTGTTGATGCGATTTCTGTTTATGTTCGCGTTATCAGAAATAACATGAGAATGTTTTCAGCTTCAACAAAGACAAGAGGCGAGGTTAATTTTTCTACCAGAAAAATGTGGAAGCAAAAAGGTACGGGTAGAGCTCGAGTTGGTTCTGCGGCATGTCCATTGTGGAGAAAAGGTGGTAGAATTTTTGGGCCACGACCAGGTGGAAGAACTTTGATGATAAATAAAGAGTCGTCAAAGATTGCTTGGCAAAGTCTTCTTGATAAAAAAATTAGAGAAAATTCTGTAGTTGGGTTAGACTTGAACTTGGACAGCATTTCAAAAGCAAAACAGGCTTTCAATGTGTTGGCTGAAGTTTGCAAGAATGAACAATCTGCTTGCGTAAAGCGATTTGCATTCTTGGTTCATCAGGATGAGTTGGGACTATTGATGCCCTTCTGCAATCTCAAGCAAGTTGTTATGGAAACTTACGAGCGAGCAGATTTTTTGAACTTGGCAACAGCTGATTACATTTTGTTCTTAAAAAAAGACAGCGAGAGCTTTAAAAACATTTTACATAGGAACTAAAGATGATTAATGTTACTTGTTTAAAAAGACCAATCATGACAACTAAATCAAGAACCTTATTGAAACAAAACAAAATGGTTTTTGAAATAGATAAAAATGCAAATAAGCCTATGGTTAAAAAAGCTGTGGCAGAAATGTGGAAAGACGCAAAAATAAAAAATGTTGCGATTATCAATCTGCCAGGAAGATCAAAAAGAACAAAACAAGGAATTGTCGTTGTTGGCGCTTTAAAAAAGGCGATCGTTACATTCGAAGAAATTCCAGGGTCTTCTGTCGCGAAGTAAAATTGTACACTAACTTAATTTGAGAATAATATGCCTATTGTATTACGAAAACCAAGAACTGCTTCGCTAAGAAGGCAGAGCTTTTTGGTCAATAGAGACCTTGATAAAAAAAAGCCTGAGAAGAAATTAACCGACACCTGTAAGAGAACTGGCGGGAGAAACGCTTACGGAAGAATTACATCTCGTAGAAAAGGTGGCGGTGCTGCTAGAAAATATAGAATTGTGGACTTTGACAGAAGTGTCAGAGATATCGAAGGTACAGTTATTGCGCTTGAATACGATCCGAACAGAAACGTAGAGCTTGCGTTGGTAGCGTACAAAAATGGCGCAAAAAAATACATTTTGCGTGCTGAAGGTGTTAAGAAGGGAAGCGTTGTTATGTCAGGCGTTGATGCTGAAGTAACAGTTGGAAATTCATTGCCATTAAGCAAAATTCCAGTAGGCTTTTTTGTTCATAACGTAGAACTTGCGCCTGGTAGAGGTGGTTGTGTAGCTAAAGCTGCAGGAAGTTCCATTCAATTAATGGGTAAAGACGAAGATAAAGCTCTTTTGAAGATGCCTTCATCGGAAGTAAGAACCGTTAGCTTGAATTGTTGGGCAACTGTTGGGGCTGTGGCGAACGCAGATTTTAGAAATATTTCATGGGGTAAGGCTGGTCGTAGAAGATATCTTGGCTTCAGACCTCAATCTCGTGGAATGGCTAAAAACCCAGTGGATCACCCAATGGGTGGTGGTGAGGGTAGATCTAAGTCTGGTTCTCACGCAACGTCTCCATGGGGTAAAAACACCAAGGGTACGATCACAAGAACAAGAAAGTCAGATGCTATCATTAAAAGACGTAGTAAAAAATAGAGCAGGGGAGTTTTGAGATGGCAAGATCTTTAAAAAAAGGTCCTTACGTAGATCTAAAATTATTTAAAAAAGCACTGGAGCTTAAAAAAGCTGGAAGCAGGGAGCATTTAAAAACCTGGAAGAGAGCTTGCGTTATAGTTCCTGAGTTTGTAGGAATGTATTTTTCGGTTCATAACGGGAAAACATTTGTCCCTGTTTATGTTACAGAAAATATGGTGGGTCATAGACTAGGAGAGTTTTCTCCAACCAGAACATTCAGAATGCATAGTGGACAAAAGAAAACAGCATCAAAAGCTGCATAATCAAGAATTATAATTAGGAGTAAAAATGTTATCCAAAGCTGTTAGCAGGTTTGTTCGGTATTCGCCGTTCAAGCTTAGAGTGTTGGCCGACGAGCTTAGAGGCAAGCGATTAGACCTTGCTCTTGCATGGTTGAATGCTAATAAAAGCAGAAGAGTTCAAGTTTTCGAGAAAATCTTTAATTCGGCTTGGGCAAATGCCAAAGTAAAAAATGGCGATTTGAAAGAGCAAAATGAGGTTTTTGTAGGAAAACTTTTAGTCGACCAAGGTCCTTATTTCAAGTATACTATTCCTGGAGCTATGGGAAGAGGCGTTATTAGAAGAAGAAGAACCAGTCACGTGTATGTTGAAATTAGTTCGGTAAAATCATAGTTACTAGAGAGAGGATAGTCCAGTGGGTCACAAGGTTAACCCTGTCGGTTTTAGGGTTGGAATTTTTAAGGATTGGCAATCTAGATGGTATGCATCAAAAAAGGATTATGCTAATTTTCTCAAGGAAGATTTTTCGATAAGAAAAGAATTAAGCAAGAAAAGCTTTGCTGTGAATACCGAGAGTGTTGTCATTGACAGAACCGGCGATCTTGTAAAAGTTGTTCTTAATTCAGCAAACACAGGTTCCATCATTGGTAAAAAAGGTGCTGGCATCGACGGAATGAAAGATCTTTTTAAGAAAAAATACAGAAAAAAAATTGACCTTATCGTTAAAGACGTAAAGTCTCCAGAGATGTCTGCGCAATTAGTTGCAAACAATATCGCAGAGCAAATGGAAAAGCGTGTTAACTTTAAGAAGTTGATGAAAAGTGCAGGCTTTGCTGCTATTAAAGGTGGCGCAAAGGGTATTAAAATTTGTTGTTCAGGTAAACTTGGTGGAACTGAAATCGCAAGAAGTGAGTGGTTCAGATTCGGCGCGGTTCCTTTGCACACAATCAGATCCAATATTGATTACGCAACGGCGATAGCAAAAACAGTTTACGGCGTTATTGGCGTTAAAGTTTGGGTTTGCAAGGGTGAGTTTTAGGAGTATTTCATGTTAATGCCGAAAAAATCAAAATTTAGAAAGCAACAAAAAGGTCGTATGCGTGGTTTGTCCAAGGGCGCAAGAACATTGTCCTTTGGTGAGTTCGGGCTAAAAGCTGTTGAACCAATCAGATTAACAGCGCGGCAAATTGAAGCGATGCGACTAGCTTTTAGCAAAAAGCTAAAGAAAGTAGGAAAGTTTTTTATTAGAGTGTTTCCAGATAAGCCTTTAACTAAAAAACCTATTGAAACTCGTATGGGTAAGGGTAAAGGAAATCCTGAAGTTTGGGTTGCGGTAGTCAAAAGAGAAAGAATAATTGCAGAAGTTTCTGGGATCTCAAAAGAAGCAGCTAAAGACGTGTTTAAAAGCGTTTCATATAAATTACCTATGAAAGTAGCCTTTGTTGAGCCAGAAATAACCAAAACAGTATCAGAGGTTGTGGCTAATGAAAGTTGATATGAATTATTTAGATGAAATCAAAAAATTAAAAGAAAAGTACTTAGAGCTTAAATTTGCTTTTTGGCAAGGAAACTCTGGTGTTGACACGTCTGCATTCAAAAAAATCAAACGTGATATCGCGAGAATCAACACTTTTCTTTCAGCTAATAAAAATAAATCTGATAACAATCAATAATTAACAAGGGTGTTATATGAAAGAAAAAGTGTCGTCACAAAGGCTCCTAAAGGGCATTGTGGTATCTGACAAAATGGATAAAACCATAGTTGTAAAAGTTGAAAGAGTGTGGAGACACCCTCTTTACGGTAAAGTTTTGAGAACAACAAAGAATTTTAAAGTTCACGACGAGAATGAATCTGCTAAAATCGGCGATTTCGTAGTGATGAAAGAGTGTGCTCCTATTTCAAAGGATAAGCACATGACTCTTGTGAGCATTGAAAATTCAACTGGAAAACAGGGGTAAGCGATGATTCAGAAGCAGACTATGCTAAAAATAGCTGATAACTCTGGTGCTAAAATGGCGCAAGTTATTTGCTTGTTGGGTGGAACCGGACGCAGATTTGCGGGTCTTGGTGATATCGTGAAAGTTGCAATTAAAAAAGCTCTTCCAAATGGAACTGTTAAAAGAAGTGCTGTTGTTGATGCCGTGATCGTTCGCGTTAGAAAAGAGTCCAGAAGGGCAAATGGCACATATATCAGATTTGATGATAATGCAGCTGTTATTATTAATGCTAACAGAGAACCAGTCGGAAGCCGTATCTTTGGCCCGATTGCCAGTGAATTAAAAGGAAGAGGGTCTTTTGATAAGATCTTGTCCTTAGCAATCCAAGTTATTTAACGAGAGAGGTGTTCATGCTTGCAAGAATAAAAGTTGGAGACTTGGTTGAAGTGCGCTCCGGAAAAAACAAGGGTGTTAGAGGTAAGATTCTTGAGTTTTCAAAAGACAAAACCAAAGTTAAGGTTGAAGGTATTGCGTTGGTTAACGCACGTCCAAAAAAAACAGTAGCTAATGATTCGCAGAAAAATGAAGGGCCCTTGAAAAAAGAGTCTTTTATTCACGCATGTAAGGTTATGCCGATTTGTCCGCAAACGTCTAAACCGTGCAGAGTTAGAGCAAGCGTGACCGCTGAGGGAGAAAAGGTTCGAGTCAGTGCTAAAAGTGGCTTAAAAATTTGAGGATGTGTTGTGATACCAACTGAATTTAAAAAACATTGTGAAGGTGCAGCGAGAACGATGCTGGCAAAGGAATTGTCACTATCCAACATGCACGAAGTTCCTAAACTAACAAAAATTGTTTTGAACGCTGGCGTAAAAGGCGCAGGTCAAGACGCAAAAGTGATGAATTATGTTTATGAAGGCATGACTGCTATTGCTGGTCAAAAGCCTATGAAAACAAAAGCTAAAAAGTCTATCGCAGGATTTAAGATCAGAGAGAACGTGCACATCGGTTGCATGGTTACTTTGAGAGGAAAAGCGATGTACAGCTTTTTAGAAAAGTTAACCAGAGTTGTCATTCCAGCTATTAGGGACTTTAGAGGGTTGCCTAAAAAGGTTGACCAACAAGGTAATTATAATCTTGGGTTGAAAGATTGGAGCGTTTTTCCAGAAATCAATTTCGATAGATTCCCAAATGCACATGGTTTAAATATAACTTTTTGTATTCAGGGTGGCGTAAAAAAAGGCTTTTCTCAGGCTTTGCTTAAAAGCTTAGGAATTCTTTTTGTAGAAGAAGATAATAAGAACAGGGGTTTATAATGGCTCGTAAATGTTTAATCGTAAAGTCGATGAGAAAGCCTAAGTTTTCTACAAGAGCTCGCAACCGATGCTTTGAGTGCGGAAGAGCTAGAGGATTCATAAGGTTTTTTAGTTTGTGTAGAATTTGTTTTAGAAAAAGTGCATCCTCAGGTTTATTGCCTGGTGTTAAAAAAGCAAGCTGGTAAGGGATTATAATGTCTGTAAATATGATTGCAAATATGTGTACCAGTATCAGAAATGCTGTTGCAGTAGGAAAACGATTTGTCGAAGTTCCTCATTCTAAGTTTAAAGAGCAAATTTTGAGCGTAATGAAGTCTGAGCGTTTCATTCGTGATTATCAAGTGGTTTCCCTTGATGAAACCAAGAAAATTATCAAAATTAATCTTTTATATGGAGCAGGAAATCACCCTGCTATTAATGAGATTAAGGCTGTAAGTAAAAGCGGTTGCAGGGTCTACTGCAAGGGTGCTGAGTTGAAGCCCATTAAACGTGGTGTTGGAATCAGCATTTTGTCAACAAATCATGGTGTTATGTCGGACTCTCAATTGAGAAAGTTGAAGGAGAACGGTGTTCGCAAGTTGGTTGGCGGCGAAGTTATTTGTTCGTTGTGGTAATTGATCTGGAGTTATGATATGTCAAAAATTGGAATGAGATCTATTGCGATAAAGAGAGCTTCAGTCGGATTAGATGGTGACGTTCTTAAGATTCAGTGTGATTCAAAAACAGTGAAACACCAGATTCCACAAAATGTTAAAGTTGTTGTGGAAAATAGCCAAATCAAAGTTTCTTTGAAAGATGGCGCTGAGTTAAACAGAGAAAACAAGTGCGTTTGGGGATTGACCAGAGCTTTAATTGCTTCAGAGCTAAAAGGCTTGGAGGAAGGTTTTACTTACACGATCAGGCTTGTTGGTTTGTCTTGTAAGGCTGCGCTTGTTGGTGAGAAAATTGTTTTTACCTTGGGATACAGCCATAAAATCGAGGTGCCTTTAGATAAAAACATCTCTGTTGAAATAGATAAAAACGGTCAGCTAATGACTCTTAAATCTAGTGACAAGTTCGCTTTGGGAAATTATTGTTCACACATCAGATCGCTAAGACCACCAGAGCCTTATAAGGGAACTGGGATTTTTGTGAATGATGAAAAAATTCTCAGAAAAGCTGGTAAATCTAAATAATTTCTAAAGAGAGAATGTTATGAGCTTAAGAAAAAAAATTGAACAAAGAGCCGTTGCTAGGGCTTTTAGAGTAAAAAACAAGGTTAATCGAGTTAGCAGCAGAGATCATAAAGCGATCGTAAACAGAACAAACAAACATATTTATGTTGCTATTTCGGAAGTCGCAACAGGCAGGACTTTGTTTGAAGTTTCAACGCTTGCGGTGGATTCATTGAAAAATAAATCCGTAAACCTGGACAGCGCGCGTCTTGTTGGCGAGATGTTTGGCAAGAAGTGTGTTGAAAACAATATTTTAAAAATTAGTTTCGACAGAAACGGGTTTTTGTATCACGGCAAAATTGCAGCCCTAGCTGATGGCATCAGAAGTGCTGGCGTTGAATTCTAAAAGGAGCTATGGTGAAAAATAACGAAAAAAAATCAGTTGGCGCTTTTGGCGAAAAAGCTCCCGCAAATCCATTAATCGAACAAGTTATTTCGGTTAGGCGCGTTGCAAAAGTTATCAAGGGCGGAAGAAGATTAATGTTTTCTGCGTTTGTTGTCGTTGGTAATGGTAACGGAAAAGTTGCATTAGGTATTGGTAAAGGCCGAGAAGTTGCGCCTGCTGTGTCTAAAGCATTTAAGAGAGCTAAAAAAAATCTTGTAGATATTCCTTTGGCTGACACAACAGTGTTGTTTGAAGTTGATGCAAAATTTGGCGCAAGTAAAGTTCTTCTTAAGCCTGCGGTAAAGGGTACCGGCGTAATTGCTGGTGGCGCGGTAAGACAAGTTATGCAAGCTGCAGGAATTAAAGATGTATTGTCCAAGTCGCAAGGTTCTTCGAATTCAATTAACGTGGCTTACGCAACAATGAAAGCGCTTAATTCTTTTAAGGGCGTTGTTGCAGCAGGAAGAGTAAACCATTTAATTAACGCTGATAAATAATTTAGCAAGAGGTTATGATGTTTGGATCATTAGAAACGAAAAAAATTGTAAAAAAACATAAGCGCGTTGGTCGTGGCGGTAAGCGTGGTAAAAGCGCGGGCCGTGGCCGCGGAGGACAATTGTCTAGGCCTGGAGGAAGCAGCGAGATTAAGCCGTTTTTCGAAGGCGGACAGATGTCTTTGTTCCGACGTATTCCACGTAGGGGCTTTACAAATATTCACGCAGAAGAATATCAAATTGTAGCGTTGAGGGACGTTGAGAGAATAGCTCAAGCTGGCGACAAGGTTGATTTTGAATATTTGAAAAATTGTGGATTGGTAAAAAGATCTATCAAGAATAACGTAAAAATTTTAGCAACAGGAAGCGTAACAAAATCAATAAATTTTGTTGTAAAAGCTGTTAGTAAAAAAGCAAAAGAAATGATAGAACAAGCTGGTGGAACAGTTTCGCTTGTTTAAAAATTGGAGTTCTTAGGTGAGTTTTTTTGGTAAATTGTTAAAGGTTGTAAAAGGCGTTTGGACGATTGAAGCACTTTTTGATAAAGTGATTTATACTCTGGGCGTTCTTGCTGTCTTCAGGCTGGGGTTACACATTCCGCTTGCTGGCATAAACTTGGATTCATTAAGCGTATTTAAAGATGTGTTTTCATCCTCAACAGGCTTTTTGGCAAACGTTAACATGATGGCGGGTGGAACGCTTACAAAGTGTTCTGTTCTTTCGCTAGGAATCTCTCCGTATATTTCGGCTTCCATTTTGATGCAAATGCTAACGATCTCTATTCCTTTTTTAGAGGCTTTGTCTAAAGAAGGATCTAGCGGTCGAGCTGTAATTTCAAGATATACAAGATACTTGGCTGTGTTCTTGTCTGTTTTTCACGCATACTTCTTTGCATCAAGCTTGCAAGGTTCGGGCTTGGGAACTGGTATAAACTTAGTGTTGGATCCTGGCTTTTGGTTTAAATTAAAAGTTACGTTTGCGCTAGTTGTTGGTTCAGCTTTTGTTATGTGGCTCGGAGAACAAATTTCCAGATTTGGAATTGGACAGGGTTCATCAGTAATTATTTTTGCAGGGATAGTAAACGATCTTCCTTTGAGAATAGCAACTATGATTTCAAATTTCCTTGATGGAGACTTGATGTTTTTCACATTGTGGGGAACTGCGTTCATAATTACTGCATTATCTCTGTGCGTTATCTTTCTTGAAAAAGCAGAAAGAAGAGTTCAGGCTTTTTATGCAAAAAAAGTTTCCAACAGATTTGGTGGATCGATCATGAACTCCTCTCAGTTTATTCCATTTAAAATAAACTCTGCAGGTGTTATGCCGGTTATTTTGGCAAATTCAGTTCTTGGTTGGATTATTGGCGGGATTACATCATTGGCAAGAAATTTTTCTTGGGCAAGTTCGTTGGAGTTTGCGTTTATTCCAGGATCTTTTTGGTACGGTGTCTTAACGTTGTTGCTTATTATGTGGTTTAATTTTGCTTACATCAGTGTTATTTTTAATCCTGTTGATATTGCTGAAAACCTTAAGAAATCTAACGGTTTTTTGCCTAACTTAAGGCCAGGAGCTCAGACAGCTGAATATTTTGATTATTTGCTTACCAGAATAGGTTTCCCAGGTGCGCTTTACATAGCCTTTCTAGCTATTGCACCAGGAATTATTAGCTATTTCTTTTCTCTTCCGTACTTTAGCGGATTGAGTTTATTAATCGCTGTTGGTGTTGCCTTAGATGTTTTGAGTCAAGGTGAGACCTATTTTATTGAGAAAAAATATAGTTCTTCTATCGGATTTTAGTTTGGGAATATTGTGAAAAAGAGTTTGACAATAAAGAATGCATCACACATCGCAATTATGAAAGAGGCTGGCGCGAGCTTAGCCTCAATCTTTAAGCGCTTAGAGCCAATGATCAAAGAAGGAACCACTCCGAAGGACGTAGATTTTTTTATAGAAAAATGTATGATGGAAGTGGGGCTAAAGCCTTCGTGTAAAAATTATCAAGGAACATATCCGTTTGTTAGCTGTATTTCAGTTAATGATGTAGCGGTTCATGGAATTCCTGGCGAAGTTCCCTTTAAGCAGGGGGACATTGTAAAAGTTGACTCAGTAGGATCCCTTCAGGGTTTGCACGTAGATATGGCCCGGACATTCATCGTCGGGGAAGGCTCTGACGTAGCAAAAAAGTTGAAAGCTTGTGCAGAAGAGTCCTTGGTTTGTGCTTTGGCGGTTATTAGGCCAGGTGCTTATATAAGTGATATTGCAAAAGCGGTTTCGGGATGCATTGAGAAGCATGGCTTTTACCCTATAAAGGAATTTATGGGGCACGGAATTGGATGGGAAATGCATGAAGAACCAGGAATTCCAAATTATCTACATCCGTATTTTAAGGATGTGATGATTCGGGAAGGAATGGCTCTAGCGGTAGAACCCATGATTTTTGAATATGAAGACAGCGCGTACGTTGATGTAGACGGCTGGACTGCAAGATCAAAAAATGGTGCGTTAAGCTCTCATTACGAAGACACAATCGTTGTGACTCGTGATGGATGTGAAGTTGTGACCGTATAAACAGTGGCAGGAAACAGGTTAATGAGTAATAAAAAAAATGAAGCAATAGTTGTTGATGGAATCGTCAAAGTTGTTTATCCGGGATGTCATTTTGCGGTTGAACTTGAAGGCGGCGTTGAAGTTAGAGCTTATATTTCGGGTAAAATGCGCGAAAATTTTGTAAAAATTATTGTTGGTGATAGAGTTTCAGTAGAGCTAACTAGCTATGATTTAACAAAAGGCCGAATCATTTTTAGGTACAAGTAGCTGAAGTCGGGATTATAATTTGTTAGGAGTTTGTTATAATGAAAGTAAGAGCATCTGTAAAAAAGATTTGCCTTAGCTGCAAAATTATAAAGAGAAAAAGAGTCGTTAGAGTTTTGTGTGACAAAAATTTAAGACATAAACAAAGACAAGGGTAATAGAGGTTTTTTATGAGAATAGTCGGTATTAGTCTCCCTACTAATAAAAGAATTGAAGCTGCATTGCCTTATATTTTTGGCATTGGGCCTACAAGGGCAAAAGAAATTTTAGACAGTTGCAACGTTAGTCCAGACGTCAGAGTAAAAGACTTGGATAGCGCCAGTGTTGCAAAAATTCAAGAGTACATTTTAAAGCATTTTCGCGTTGAAGGTGATTTGAGAAAAGAAATTGTACTCAACATTAACAGATTAAAGGAAATTGGTAGCTACAGAGGTCTTAGACATAAAAAATCTTTGCCAGTAAGAGGCCAAAGAACAAAAACAAACGCAAGAACTAGAAAAGGAAAAATTTCTAGCAAAGGCAAAAAAGCTGTTTCTAAATAAGAAAATTTTGAGAGGTAGTGGGAGAGCTAATGGCTTACAAAAAAAAAACTAAAAAAGTTAAATTAAATTTTGACACTGTTACTGTGCATGTTAAATCTTCATTTAACAATACCTTGGTTTCAGTTACAACTATGAGCGGAGATGTAATTTCTCGTGGTAGCGCTGGAGCTCAGGGCTTTAAAGGCGCGAGAAAAGGAACCCCTTATGCTGCTGCTGAAGTAGCAACAAATTTAGCGAAAGATCTTTACTTAAAAGGAATCCGTTACGCTGAAGTAAATATGCAAGGCGCGGGTTCAGGTAGAGATTCAGTTGTCAGAGCTTTTCAAGCTGCTGGTATTGCAATCACAATGATGAGAGACGTAACCCCAATTGTTCACAATGGTTGCAGACCTCCAAAAAGAAGAAGAGTTTAACCAGTAATTTATGGAGATAGAAATGCTAGCAGAGAATTTTTCTGACAAATCCCAGGTCGTTGTTGATGCTGGAGCTGAAAAGAAAAAAGTTTGGACCAGTTCCGACAGAGATTCTAAAAAGAAAACTGGAGCTAAATCTGGTGATGCCACCACAGGAACATCAACCGAAGCTTCTGTTCCTAGAAAAAATGTATCAGGATACAAAAGACAACTTCTTGAAAAACAAAGAGTGAAAAAAGGCATCTACAAGATGCGTGAAAAACAGTTTAAAAGATTTTTCAATCTTGCAACTCACGTTAAAGATGGCGAAGTTGGAGACAATTTGCTAATTACTCTTGAAAGAAGATTAGACAACGTTGTTTTCAGAATGAAAATGGCATTGTCTAGAAAACATGCAAGACAAATGATTGTTCATGGCCACTTTTTGCTCAATGGAGCAAGAGTTAAAAGCCCATCGCTTTTAGTTAAGCAAGGTGACAAAATCACTTTTGTAAATGAAGGAAGAGAAAAACTCAAAGCTTTCTTTGATAAAAGATTGTCCTCTGGCTTAAAAGTTCCAGATTGGTTGAGCTTGGACGCAGATGAAGTAAAGGGTGATGTTTTGAGAATGCCTCAGAGATCAGATATTTCAACAAAAGTTGAAACAAGCTTGATCGTAGAGTTGTATTCTAAATAATTTTTTGATTAGGGATTGCTATGCAGGACAAAAATAAGTCTTATCAACCGTTGATAGAGCCTAAATTAACTTGGCACAAGAAGGAAGAACAATTAGGCGAGTTCTCAATCCAGCCGCTAGAATCAGGATTTGGATTAACGCTTGGAAATGCCTTAAGAAGAGTAATGCTGTCTTTTATTGAAGGATCAGCTGTTACGTCTTTGATAATAGAAGGCGCAAACAATGAATTTTCAGTTTTGCCTGGAGTTGTCGAAGACCTGTTACAGGTAATCTCTAATATCAAAAAATTAGTGATAAAAAATTCTTCAGGAAAACCAGGAACTTTGCGTGTAAATAAAAAGGGCCTTGGTTCAGTTTTTGCATCAGATATTGAATGCGATGCTCATCTTGAAATTTTGAATAAAGATGCGCTTATTGCTACTTTGTCATCAAACGGAATTTTCAACGTAGAAATGTTTGTTGAAGTAGGTCGCGGATACACATTTGCTCGTTGGCCAGGAAACATAAAAGTGCACACGGACGGTAGAATTTATATCGACGCACTTTTTTCGCCAGTTCTTAGTGTTGCTTATAATGTTGATAAAACACGTGTTGATGATGTTATAGATTACGACAAATTAATCATGAATATTGTAACAAATGGTGCTATTAACCCTGTTGATGCTCTTGAGTATGCTTCATCCGTTTTAAGAACTAACTTTAAATTCTTTATGCCTTCATCCGAAGACATAGATTTCGGTTTTAAATCCGATTCCAGTTCAGCAGAAGAAGAAGGCGCAGGTTTTTATTCAACTATTAAACTTACTGGGGGAAGTCACTCAGTTCCCGTCGAATTATTTACAAAATCAATCGAAGAGTTGGAGTTGTCGGTTAGAGCGCAGAACTGCTTAGAAAGCTCTGAAATAAAAACGATTCTTGATTTAGTTAATTTGTCAGAAGAAGAAGCATTAAAGATTAAAAATTTTGGTAGAAAAACATTAAAAGAAGTTAAAGAAGTTTTGTCTAACTTTGGGCTTAAGCTTGGCATGAATATAAAAATGCATGACTTGAAAAAGGCTAGAAAAGAAAACAGTTCGTTAGATATAAACAGATTTTAATTTTAGGTGAGCAGGAGTTAAACAATGAGTATTCATGGAAGCGGAAAAAACAAGCTAAATTTAAGATCTAGCCACCGCAGAGCGCTTTTGAGAAATCAAATGATTTCATTTATCAACAATGGTAAATTAGTAACAACAAAAGCTCGCGTTAATGAAGTAAAAAAAAGAATCGAAAAACTTGTAACAATCGCAAGAGAAGGAAAAACTTTTAATACAATCAGAGCTATTAAAAGCCACTTGCCTTATGATCTTACAGCTGTTTATAAGCTTATCGAAGAGATCGCACCACGATATGTTGACAGACCAGGCGGTTACACTCGCAGACTAAACTTAGGTCGCAGAGTTCAAGATACCGCTGAAATAGCTATGTTGACTTGGGTTTAATAGGGTTTTTATGTTATTAAATGAAGAAGACAACTTAGATAAAATAGAACGTAAAGTCGAAGAGGCTATCAGCTCTCTTCGACGCGGTTTTTCAGTTAACGGTGGAGATATTCACTTTGTTAAATATTCTAATGGAACCGTTCAAATTCAATTAATGGGTAGCTTTGTTGGTTATCCTTCAGATAAAAAAGATTTACTCTTAATGATTGAGCGCCAGATCAGGATGCTTGTTCCTGAAGTTGACGTTGTTGAGTTTTTATAAATTTTTTATGGATGCAAAAAGATTTACCTAAGCATCCATAAAAAACCCTTTTATGGTTGAGCCTGGACAGGCTGATTATTAATTTGCGTCTCAGACGCTTCAAAATCGCTCAAGTCAAAACTTTTACTATCTTGAAACTGCTTGACAAGGGCTTTGTATACAAATCGCTCATTTAAGAATGACATTAGATGTTTTTGATTATTAATAAATGCAAACTTTTGCTTAGATTTTGTATTTTGCCAATTAACCCAAAATTCTGAAAAATCAACAACATTGTCTTTTTTGCTGTGGATGTAGAGTATTGGGACCTCGATAGATGCAATATCTCCTGTCAGGTCATAGCTTGGTAGTTTTGCCTGGAACAGAATTTTTTCCACTAAAAATCTATTTAGTGATCTGCACGAGATCAATCCGTATAAGGCTTTTAATATGCTTGGCTGTTTCCCGCCCTGAACTTCTTTGATTAAGAATAAATTAGATATAAATTTGTCTGTTATTTTTTTGAAGTCATTCCACACGCTATCTAAAATCAACTTTGTAAATAGCCCTGGGTTTTTGGCTTGAGCTTTAACAGCCATTGCCGCGCCGAAGCAAAATCCTACACAGATAACCTCTGTATAATTTTTTGCATTCTTATAAAAGTTTACGATTTCTGCAAGGTCGTTGTCTTCAGTTTGGCCAAGCGTTGTTTCTTGTGGTGAAAAATTTAAATTGAATAATTTTTTTAAGAAATTTCCGTACAGTCCAGTTTTTGGTGCTTCAGATGGATTGTAATGACCTCTGTGATTAAAAAATAACACATCCTCATTGTTAAACATCCACAAAAACGGAGAAAGTTGCTTGTAAAATGAGTTAAATCCTGGGGAAACAACGATTAAGGTTGATGACTTTCGATCATGAAATACAGTTTCTATTTCTGTTCCATCAATCATTTTTACAAATTGGCGTTTTCCTGAAATGTATTTTTTTGGTAAATATTTGCAAAGCGCGCTTTTCCCGGTTTGCCAATCGGACAACCATGTTTTTTTCAGCAATGGACAGATGTCCGCTCCGCTTTCAAATTGTGCAGAGTTTTTTTCAACAAGAATATCTCTGGTTATTGCTGCCTTAAAAACATGATTTGTTTTTGCGTAAGCAAGGGCTGGAAAAAATTCTAATTTTTGTTTTATTTGATCAAAGTCTTTGTTTTCTTTTTCGTAGAATAGTACGTTTTCTTGAAGACCACTTTGACTTATTTGATCATGTAACGCTGTGCTGTTTTCGGCACTAACGGATGATGTGCTCAAAAACGCAAACAAATTTTTTCTTCCCATAAAAAACCCAAAAGTTTTCAAGAGTCTATTTAACATCTTGCCTTTTTTTAAATACTTTCACTTTTAAAATCACTATAACACGCAATTTTTTTTTGTCAGTAATTTAAGATACGCAAAAAAAACCCTAAAAAAAGGCTGTTTTTTATATATTGAATCATTTCAGATATTGCTAAGTACCAATAGAAATTATTTTTTATATGTTTAATATACCCGCATTTTGGAAATTAATTTGTTTATGGCTTCCATGGCATTGGTTCCCAAGTCTTTTGTTGAAATAAAAGAGGTTTGAAAAGCTTTTGTAAAGCTGCGCAGCTTGTCTGTTGCTGTCACATCAACTTTGGTTTTTTTTAATTTATTCGACAAAGCTATCGTTGTTTCGGAAAGGCTTTTTATCGTTTCCGTTGCTTGAGAGCTGGCTGTAGTGTTTTCTAATGCCAGTTTTTTTATATTTTTCAGAGGAGTTGGCTGTAGTGTTGCAAGTGTTGCGGTCATGTCATTAACGAGCCTTGCCATTTCGACAATATTGTCTTGTATTTTTTTATTGAATGTATTTTTTTGATTTGCTTTAGCACCAGTTATGCTGTTTAAAGACGACTTTATCGTGTTTATTTGGTTTGATAAAGTTTGATTGTTGAGGCTGTTTTTTGAAATCATAGTAGTTTTTATGTTCTCTGTGACGCGAATCATGTCGGATAACTTAGAAGTTATTTCGTCTATTTGTCTTTTGTCTATTTCTGTGCCTGGGCCGGGCGGCGTGAGTATGGCATTAGCACCTATTGCTGCAGTAGTTCCTGTAATGACGCCTGCGACTACTGCCGGTGCGATAGAACTTTTTTTTGCGGCTTCAAGGTCTGCCGTTGTTTTTTGAATTTGATTTTTTAGCGATTCGTTTTCGTCTTGAATGGTCGAGAGTTTTTGAAGTTGATCGTAAATATCCTTAAAATCATCGTCTGTTAATGTTGTTTGGTTCGGATTGCTTTTGTTAGCCAGAACTGCAACTCGTTTTTTTATTTCTGCTAGCATTGCGCTTGCATCAATAGCGTTTTCCACAGAGGCTCTTGGTGTTATGTAAAAAAAATTTAAACAAGTTAGAAGAAGGTAAAGGCGCATCGTTGATAAAACATTTTATGTTTTTCAAGAAACTAAACGAGATGTATGCAAAAAGAAAATATAATAAAAAATTATAGAAAATAAAAAAGGGGCGGCATTCGCCACCCCCTTCACGTGCTTTTCGATTAGAAGCTAACACTTCCGCGGATACCAAGGTCCCATGGTTGGGCTGTAATGGAATCGTTATGTGCGAATTTGTAACCTGCGAAGATCGACAAGCTGTATGGATATTGACAATCTTTACAGTTCATACCAACTGATGCATTGAAGTGGTGTGAAGCTTTTGCTTTGTGGTCAAAGTTGTGGTTAGCCCATACTACTTTTGTAAGAGTTGTAAGAGGATCGATACCTGTACCTTGAGCTGTGCCAACTAACAATAAGTCAGGTTGGTTTGTAATGCTGTTTTTCTCATCGGTTTGATATTCGAATCCATATCCTGCGCCGAAGTTAAAGGAACCTTTTTCGAAGCCTAAAGCCAAGTTTCCGTTAAAGTTATGACCAGGTTTTACAGTCATGTCCATGCCAGAAATGTAGTTGATGATTGGAGCTGGAACAACGCCTTTGGTAAATGCAGCAGGCAATGCTAGTGCATAGTGGCCATAAGCTTTGTTTGTGCAAGATGGAAGTCTCAAGCCTTTTCTTTGGAAGTTGTAGTGCCACAAGCCGCTCATGTCTAAGCTAACTGTGTAGTCTGAACCGTCCATCAAGCAAGCATGTCCGCATGCATGTGCACCGATTTTAGCGTTTCTGTCGCCAACTCTTTGCGCGAATGCAGATTCGCCTTTTTCTTCTAATCCGGTTGGGATTGCGCCATCAATAGCGATGCAACCAGTGAAGTTTTCGGTGTCGATTACTTTAATTCCAAGAGCAACTCTTACGTTGTTAACGCCGATTTTTGATTTTTCGTTCGTTAATTTACCGTATTTAAGTTCTGCTTGTCCGTTTGTTACGTGTGTTGCAGCAGAATTTGTTCCTTGTAATGCAGCAAGAGGTGTTAATTTGTTGTAAAGAGATGCATAGTGTGTAATTGCTGTTAATGTTGCATCAGCAGCAGTTAATGCTGTTAATGGAGCACCAGAACCACCTGTTCCTGTGGTTGTAGCTTTCATGTTTGTTGTAACTGCTTCTGTAGCGTTAACTTCGTTGTTTACATACAACACATCTGTCGAAATACTGAAGTACATGCCTTCATAGAATTTGGACAAGTCATGGCAGTAGCCAATATGAGCCCAAGCTCTTTTTTGTTTAGGCAAGAATGTTAATGTGTATTTACCGTATGTTCCGCCATCTTGAGTAAATGCGTTGTAACCAGAAGGGGACCATGTCGAGATGATGTCTGTGATTGCTGCATCGTTAGCTTCGCTTGAGAATGTTACGGAGTTTTTTCCGCCCATACCAAGACCTTTACCTAAAGCAGCTGCTCCACGGGTTCCGTCGAACATGCCTTGGTAGCCAACGTGGAATTTAAATGTTCCGCCGAAAGCGTCAGCATTTTCTGAGTTAGCTTTTTTTGCGGACATCATTCCTGCGTCAAGAGAGAAAACGTCATGGTAGAAATCTTGCATTTTGATGTTGCTGAGCGCTGATGTTTTGCCAATGTTTAGTGCTGTTTCTGCTGATACCTGGGAGAAGCAGCTCATTGCTGCTAGAGCGAGTAATTTTTTAAGATTTTTGTTCATTATAAATCCTTCTTATTAAACAAACACTTCTTTTTTTTCAAATTTCAAAGATAAAATTCACAAGCTTTAGATAAAATCAGCTATGATCCTCCTTTCACAAAATTTCATCGCAACGTTTTTGTCCAAGGTGTGAAAATATCTGAATTATTGGATAAAATTTAAATTTACCAACTAGCTTAATATAATATTACTGTTCGAAGATCTTGACAAGGGTTTGTTCGCACAAATGTAGGTTAAACAAGAGATTTGGTTTTTTGTTTTTTTAAAAACGCCGAAGATAAAAAGGAATTTTTTAAAATATGCTTAAAAAAAAACCAATAAAGATGTTTCAAATTTTTAAAATAAAGGTTTTTAATAATATTTCTGTTGTAAAATTTTTACGGAAAAAAATCGTATTCATTGATTATTTTTTGATGCAAGGAATATCTTTTTTTATGAGGCTATATAAAGCATGTTCATGAATAGTTTAAAAAATCAAAGCAACTTTGCCGAACTCCTAATTCTTCCCAAAAAAATATTAGAACATCTCCACACCGAAGGCCTAAGTGATTTCATTTTGAATTATCTTTCAGGAAAGCGTTTTTTTGATCTAAAAAAATCAGCCTACCTTTTGGACAATCCTGAATTTGGATGCGTCAAAGGTGTAACAGGATATTGCAGCGAAGAGCTCGGAGATCAAAGCTCAGAAGATGAAGATGATTGGGCTAGAGCTTCTTCAATAATTGAAAAAATATTGCCTCAAAGCTTTAATAAAAAAGTTAAAAGCGTTTCTCACAAGAGCTTACACGCTAGTGATGATTCTAAAGACGAAGCGGTTATAAAACAGTTGCAAGAAGAGCTAGATATGAGCAATCCAATGATTATTAAGTGGAGAGCTAAGCATGGTAATAATGGTATTTTGTTATGCGAAGCCAAAGCCGATACTCTTTTTTCAGATGAGAAAAAAAAGATTCTAGAATTTTCGGCTTCTTTGCTAAGCCTAACGCATTTTTAGGATTTTTTCCGTCATCCAGTTCCAAACAGGCTCTGCGGCTATTAAATACTTCCAGGTTAAGAACAAACCTAATATTATCAAGCTGTAGCCGCTTACAATTCTTAAGCCTTCTATAAATGCATCAATGTTAAAATTTGTGTTTTTTTGTTTATGAACTGCAAAAATCATTAGACCTAAGGTGCAAAATGATCCTGCGGCTAAAAATAAAGCGTAAAGAGCCATTTCTGGAATTGTAAAGTTAGGCGCTTCGCTGAAAAACTGACTTACAAGGCTCCCAAAAAAAATAAGAGTTAATGGATTTGCTAGCGTTAAAAATAATACGGAAAGCGTGTACCAGCCTGTTCCAAGGAATGAAAAGATATCCAGAAACATTTCTTGTGAGTTTGAAGAATTAAGCTTTCGAGCTAACGTCCAAATCCCCGAACTAATCATTATTGGTCCGCCTACAATTTTAAATGAATTTATTAATTCCAAAAGAAAGGCTTTTCCTGAATTGAAGCTTAGTAAGGATATGAAAAAGAATGTTCCGTCCGCAATAGCCATTCCCAGGGCAGAAAAGAGGCCTGATTTTGTTCCGCTTGAAACAGTTCGGTAGAGAACGAGCCCAAGAACAGGGCCGACTAGGCATGCAGCAAATAAACCTGTAGCAAAAGCTTTGAAGATTGTAAAAAAGATGTCCATGGGTGATCTAAATTGTTTTGTCGATCATAACACAGTTTTGACTCTTGATATAAATATTAAGTTTAATTTTTGAGGGATATTCGCTTGTTTTTTTTAAAAACGATCTTTTTTTAATTAAAAAGTCTCTATGAATGCTCTTTTTTCACAAATTAAATTAAATAATGTAAAGTTTAATTCTAGCATAATGAAATGAATAAAGATGAACATCCTGACGCGATTTATATTTATTTTTTGTTTTTTTAGTCTTGGTCAGAAGACTCTTCTTTTTGCCCCCGGCGATTCTGACAAAGGTCGCACTGAGGTATTAACTGCCTATCAGCTTCAATATAAAAAAGCAAAAGCTTATGCGCCATTTGTTCAGGTGGCTGGGATGTTCCTGTCTCCGCTTGTTTCGACATTGACAGATAAACTCAGGTATAAATTTATTAAATCGATCCCAGACAGGAGTTTTATCACCATTTTTCAGACGATGCCTCTTTTGTATCCGTTCGACAGGTGGATTATTGGAACCAAAAAGGCTCGAGTTGAAACCATCAAGGTGCAAGATTTAATTCTTTCTGACGAAAAAGAAGCTCGCCTAAACGAGATTTGTAAGATGTATGAAAACTTTCATAGATTTTCCGTACTAGGACCCGGATTAAATCTTCCAACAGGATATCTCTTTTTGGGCCCTCCAGGAACTGGTAAAACTAGCTTTTTAATAGAAATAGGCAGAAGAACCGGTTGCCCGATTGTCATGGCTTCACTTAAGGATTTATTAACAAAAAATAAATACGGTTCTTTAAATTTCATGATCTGTCTTCAGCAAGCTGTGCATTCTTATTCCATCGCGGGCGTCCCTGTGATCTTTTTCATCGATGAGGCTGACAATATTTTAATTCCAAAATCAAAAGCCTCTTTTAAGGAAAAGCTTTTAGTATCATATCTTTTAGATCTTATGGATGGTCCATCTGCTAAGCACTTGAGAAATAAAATTATTTTTATGGCGGCAGCCAACGCCACAGAAATCGAGCCAGGTCTTCTTCGTTATGGACGGTTTTGTGAAGTTATTTATTTTGAATATCCCGATAAACGATTAAGAATAAAAATATTAAGCGCCCTTAAGCGTCGATACAGTGGTTTGCTTGCAAATGATATAGATATAGAAGAGCTTGCTACCAAGACCGAAATGTTTTGCCAGGCTGATCTAGAGTCAATTTTTAATCACGGATGCGTTCTTGCTTGTATCGACAAAAAACATGCGACACAAAAAATTTTGCTAGAGATGGTTGATCGCGTTATTGCAAAAAGAGACTTGGCTTTGCCTGAAGTCTTTGCAAGAGCTCCCGTGAAGTCCCTGCCTCCAAGTTTGTCTAAATAAGGCCTCGTAGCTTACTAAAAATTTTACTACAATTTGTGGCGATGAGTTTTTATTTTTAGTTATGGCAAAAATTATAACCATAGATGGTCCTAGTGGAAGCGGAAAAAGTTCTGTTGCAAATTACATTGCAAAGGTTCTTAAATTTAAGCACTTAAACTCGGGGTATATTTATCGAAGTTTAGCTTATGCGCTACTTGATAAATTTGGTTTACCTGATGGAGAAAATACAGAGCTTGATTTAGATTCAAAAGGCCTGTCTGAAGAAATAAATTATTTTTTTGATAAGCTATCTTTTAAGTTTGATAAACAAAATTTTCAAGTTTACTTAGATAAAAAACTCATTAACCCGTTCCTGGATTCTGTATTAATAAATAAAGTTGTTCCTCATATTTCTAAGATTGAGGATGTTCGCAACAGAGTCAAAAGCATTCAACGAGGATTAGCTCAAAAGTATGATTTAGTAGCCGAGGGCCGCGATTGTGGAACAGAGGTTTTTCCTGATGCAAACGTGAAAATTTATTTTACAGCAAGCGTTGAAGCCCGTGCTGAACGAGTTTTTTCGAGGGTTTTTGTTTTGGACAAAACTGTGTCTCTTGAAAGTATAAAAAAAGTTATTGCAGCTAAAGATTATGTTGATGAGCATAGGGTTGTCGGCGCATTAAAACCGGCAACAGAAGCGATAGTTTTTGATTCTACTAATTATGACCTGATCGCTTCTGTTAAAGTGTTGATTACAATAATTTGCGCAAATCTGAATCACTAAAAATTAAGAGATGCGCCAACAGAAAGTGACGAGAATGGTAATATTTTTTGGAATCCAACCGGCCTAAAACCTCGAATAAAAAATTTTGCTTCGTCATCTGCTACAGAATCGTCAAGATCAAGGTTGTAGCTTAGTGTGTACTCTACCCCAGAAAGGCTCCAGTCCGGAGTTAATTTATTTTGCTTGATAGAATTTCCTTGCATAAACACGTATGCCACGTTTAACCATTTTATATTTATGTACGGTTTTAAAAGATACGAGCTCGGTCTGGTCAAGAAGTTTTCTTTTGTTAGGTTAAAGCTGTTTGCCCAGTTTGATTCATCGATTTTGATTAATTTTGTAATTTCTTTTGGCTCTTCTGGTTTGTACAAAGCATCTATTCCGACAACTAAATTTTTTCTTAACGCCAGCTCAATTCCAGCTTGATAAGCCGAGAAGTATGAATTAAAACTTTTTTTCCAAATATCTAAGTCCTTTAACTTTTTGAAATCTATTTGAGTCGTTTCTGGTAAATTGGTTACAGGCAAGCAAAATCCTAGGCCGGCAAATAAACTTAGTCTTCTGAAACCTAGAAATTTGAAGATTTTTTTTCTTAGCCCAACGTTGAAGTTTATTGTGGAAATTTTTTTTTGCTCGGCAGAATTTAAGAATGTTTTGAAATTTTCAATAGCCTCACCTAGGTGTGCGCTATACTCTTTGACGTCTTTGTCGGAAAACGGCGAGAACATAGATCTGTCGTCTTGGTTAGTTGATATCGTTGGGTTTGTGACTACTGTGTCTGCGCTAAGAACAAGGTCTAAGTTTTTTAAAAAACCAGAATCTAACCCGTCTAACAAACTTTGTTTTGCTAAGCTTATTTTTGCAAAAGCACCAGATGTTTTTGCAGTAAGATCTTTGTTTTGCTTAGTGTCAAATAAATGGCAGGTTGCGTTGACTGTTTCAAACTCCACCAAAAAGGATCGGCTCGAATTGAAGTTTAAGCTTTTGAATGGATAGTTTGTGTCTATAAAGCTGTGTAAATTTATGGCACAACAAATGCCTAAAAGAAAAAAATATTTAAAAATATTCATGTTTTTCGTCTCTTAAAAAATTATCTTAATAAAAAAAATAAACATTAAGAAGTCAAGCTGTACGCAATTTTTTTTTATGCTGCATTTTGATTTAAGCGACGAAGGATTTTTTTGTCAAATTTTGAAATTTTTTCGTGTAAAAACTAAAAAAGGGCGCTGGATTTTCCAACGCCCTTTCATGTTTTAAAGGACTATTTTGCAGCAGGTTTTCTTGGTGCTCCTGGGGCAGGTCTGCGAGAAGCGCCAGCGCCATTATTTGGTCCAAAGCGCCTGTTTCCAGCAGGTTTGTTTGCTGATGGAGCTCTTCTTTCTTCAAAGGTTCTTTGAGGTCTTTCGCTGTTTTCTTGCGATTTTGCAAAAGCTTCAGGATTTGTTTCTTTGAATGCATCGTACCCGCGCTTTGCGGCTTCGCCAAGGTGTCTGATAACGAAGTCTAATGATTTTTGAGAATCATCGTTTGCAGGAATAACTGTGTTTACAAGCGAAACTTGCGCGTTTGTATCGGCAATGCAAATTACAGGTACACCGCACATATTAGCTTCCTTGATAGCGGTTAATTCTCTTTTCAAGTCAACTACAACCAAGAGATCAGGTTTTGGTTTAAGCTTGATGATTCCGCTTACGTTTTTTTCAAGTCTTTCAAGATCTTTGGAGATCATAGAAATTTGCTTCTTTTTCATGTGAGGCAATGGTTTTGCGACAACGTCACGCATGTGAAGTAATTTTGTTACAGCTTTTTTGATTTGATCGTTGTTGGTTAATGTTCCACCGATCCATCTGTGAATTACGTATGGCTGTTTTAGTTCGCTAGCTACCTCTGAAATAACTTTTTGAGCTTGCTTTTTTGTTCCAATCCATAGGATTTGGGCACCCAAACTTGCAGCTTTTTGAATTTGCTCCGAAGCATGATTTAGCAAAAACGCAGTCTTATTCAAATCGATAAGATGCATTCCGTTTCTAACACCCCAGACGTAGGGATTCATGTTTGGGTGAAACTTTGCTGTTTTATGTCCAAATTGGACGCCATTTTCGAGCAACTTACTGACAAGTTCTTTGTTGTTTTCCATTTAAACTCCTTTACAGGCTATTAGGCCCACGGATAATCCGTTGAAAGATATATAAACCACAAAAATAGCTTACCATTAAATAATTATTTGTAAATACTGCATTCATACTCGCATAGTAGCTAAAAAAGAGGTTTGCTTGGATAAAAAAAATATTCGTGTATCTTTTATAAAGATCGCATTTAAGCCTAGATATGAACAATTTACAAGACCAAAAACCGTTTCACTACCCTGTCCTTTTAAAAGAAGTTCTTGAGAGCTTGGACATAAAGCCTGGCAAAGTGTATTTGGATGTGACATTTGGTGGTGGCGGACACGCTAGAGCTATTTTAGAAGCAGATCCAACTGTTAGAGTGTTTGCCCTGGACTGGGACAAAGAAGCTGTGCTAAGAGCTGATGGCATGAAGGCAGAATTTGGAGACCGCTTCAATATTGTTTGGGGCAGTTTTTCGCAGGTTTATAAAATTGTAAAAAAGCATAAATGGCCCAAATTTGATGGTGTTCTTGCGGACCTGGGTACTTCAAAATTTCAGATTTTTTCAGATGGCGGTTTTTCGTTTAATTCTGATGCATTTTTAGATATGCGTATGTCTAAGTCTCACAGCAAGATTACTGCCGCAGAGGTTGTTAACACTTTTGATTTACGAGATTTGAGTGATATTTTTTTTAACTTGGGCGAAGAAAGTTTTGGAAAAAAAATTGCTCAAGAAATTATTGCTCGTCGTTCGCACAAGCGTTTTTATCACGCAAATGATTTGAGCGATTTGATCGTAAAGATAAAAGGATGGCGACAAAAAAATGCGCATCCAGCAACAAAGGTTTTTCAAGCTTTGCGTATTTTCGTGAATCAAGAACTTGAAAACATTCATTCTTTTTTATCTGCAGTTCCAAGCCTTATGAATAAAGAGGGTCGATTTTCATGCATAAGTTTTCATTCACTTGAAGATCGTTTAATAAAAAATTTTTTCAAAACTCAAACTGATTTATTAAAGATAAAAATTTTAACTAATAAGCCAATTGTTCCTGGAGAGGAAGAATTACAAAAAAATAGACCTTCTAGAAGTGCAAAATTAAGGGTTGGGCTTTTTGTATAAATTTGATTATGAATTTTAAAGTGATTGCTAAATATTAATTTATACTTTTGGGATTGGCTTGAGCTAAATTTATTTTTGAAAATTATTTAAATAAAAAATCTAAAAACAAAAGAAACCATTAAAAAAAACATTTTTTTGCTTATTAAGAAATGTTTTTAACTTTTTAAGTCGTAATTTAATTAAAATAAAATCAGAAGCATTTTTATTTTAAGCATGATTAATAAAAAAATTAGTTTAATTTCACTGTTTTTCTTATCACAATTTTTGCATGCAGGTAGTTTTAGAGCTAATCCAAAGAATGGCTCTTATTCTAAAAAACCTGTTTCTAGCTATGCCAGCAAAGTATCCATAAAACAAGATAATCAAGTTAATAGTAGCAGCCTAGCAGCCGATAATTCGGTGATAATTGATAGGCGGACACTAAATCGCTTGCAACGAGATTTAGTTGATTTGAAGCGAGATATAAAAAAACTTAATAACGCTGTTATTGCAGGTAATCGTAATCGGCCTCAAAAAAAAGCTCAAAGTTACATAAGCCTGCTTTTTTCAAGATTTTTTTCTAGGTCTGACCAATCTGAAAAAAAGTAAACGCTCTTGTTCGCGATTAAAGATAGAGTTATATCTGTTCACTAAATAAAGTGCAAAGTTTAGTCGATAGATGACATAGCAATCGCTATGAACGTTCGGCAAAATGCAATGTGTATTTTTTGAATGCTAAGTTCTTCTTTTTCGATGTTTTTATTTTTTTGTGCAAGTATTTTTGTCACATATAAATGCTCGTCTTGATTTTGTTGTAGAGCTTCTAGTAACACTTCTTTTTTTTCATATTCAGCCGTTTTTTGGAGCTGTTTTTGTATTAAATTCTCACATAAGTCTAGGAACGACCTTCTGTTTTTTAGCCATGTTCTATCACAGCTTTTATCTAAGCTTAAAGTTCTATACAAGGTGAGAATATTATAGATCATTACGCTTTTTGTATCTTTGAGATTATTAAAATATTTTCTTATGGCGAAGATGTTGATTTTTTGCTCTTCAGTTAAATCTTGTTGCAAAATTTGTGTGAAAATATTTTCTAGTTCTGGACTTAGAGAAATAGCTTCGTAGCTTTTTTCAGATGCTTCATAGCTTGGCATAAACGAATTGGTTGTAAAAAAAAGATTTCCGCAAAAAATAATTAATAAAAATCTATTCACGTTATTTAATCCTTGTTAGTGATTGAATTATAGAAAGTGCTAAGTCTAAAAATTCCTTTTTAATTAAAATTGGATCTGAAGTAATTCTTTCATCTGCTTTCATGATATTAAAAAGTTTTTGCATAGTGCTCATGGATGCTCTAACCGTATCATTTTCATTCTTAAGTGATTTTTCTACATTTTCACAGAATCTTGAGGCGTTATTAATGTGCTGAATAAAAACTTCATTGTCATAATTTTCGTTTTCCATCCAGAGAATAGCGTCAATAAAGAGCTTGCACTCAAGAAAATTGCCAGAGATTTTATTCAATGAATTTATCGTTAAATAAAGACCTTCATCAATGTGTTTAAATAGATTGTTTAGCGGGTCGTTAACGCATCGAGCGACGTTCGAGCTTTTGTTTTTTTGAGTGCAGTGTTTTATAAAAATAAATTCTAAACTTTTTAAATGTTGTTTTGGTGAAAAATTAAGGTTGTTTGCAAAAATTATTAATAATAAAAAGTTTAAAAAAATCATTTGATTTGTTTTTTCGGGTCCCTAAGATTTTAGTTTTTTTTATTCAATTGGCAATCAAAAATAGGTTGTTTAAAGCCTTGAAAATTAAAAAAACAAATAAAATGTTTCATTTTTTAGTTTAGTTGAAAGTCTTTTTTTAATCAGGACCGATTTTTTTTTAGAATGAATTTGTGAATGTTAATCAGCAAGATGATGAACAACAAAATTCTATTAATTGGACTAGCTCTTATCGTCCAAAATATTTCGTTTGATGCTTCGGCATTCTCTAATCCAGATATTGAGTTAGATCAAGATAGTAAAACGTTAAATCAAGCAACCGAGCAGCAAGAGGCAACAACTCGTAAGTCCTTAGAATTCGATCAGGGAGCAGATTTTTATAAGTTAAAAACCGGGTTTGATAATGGTTTAAGCGATATCAATGATAGAGAGCGCAGGTTTAATAAATTAAAAGCAAATCTACAAAGAAGGCTTGATTTACAGAATGAAGAAACAGCAAAAACTGTGGCTGGTGAAGAGTCTTATTTCAGGGATTCAATTATCGATCAGGAATTAACTGATCGTGCTAAAATAGATGCAGCCCTCAAGAATGCTTATGTTGCTGAACGGATTTATTTGCAAAAAAACGCACCCGATAAAAAACCAGAATTCAGCACTGAGGATTTTAATAATATCTCTAGATCGAATAGCCAAAGCTCTTTTAATTCAAGCAATTCTTCAGCTGGCTCTGAAGGAAAGGGCCGAAAAAGGCAGCAACCAAGGTACATGCAGCTAACGGAGTCTAGATCTGGTCAAGGAAAACCCGAAGAAAGTAACGTTATTAACTTAGGAAGGCGTAGCCAAAAAAAACAAAATAAACTCAATTAATAGGAGCTTACAATGAATAAATTAATTTTAACTTTAATGATGACTGTTACTGCTTGCAGCGCTGGTGCTTTGAATAAAAAATCTAAAAATAATCAAACGGAAAAAAAATCATTTTTTAGTATTTGGCCATCTAGTGAGTCTAAAGACAATAAAAATAACCCGAAAATTCTAAAGTACAGAAGATCTGCAAAATCTTTAAAAAGCGAAATTGATAATTCAAAAACAAAATTAAAATATTTAAGGGAAAAGCGTAAAAAACTTGCTCTTGAAAAAAAAGCAACCGGCGGGTTAGACGCTCAGATTTTACGAGTTCAAAAAAAGCATGATAGTGCTGAGTTAGAGTTAAATAACTTAGGTAAGTAATTTTTACATCCAGGAGAAGTACATGAAAAAAATGTTTTTAAGTGTTGTTGCGCTTGCGCTTGTTTCAAGCAATTTGTTTTTAGAAAAAGATAGCGATTCAGAATCTCCTACTCGTCGCGAAAAATTTAATAAAGCTAAAAGAAGTCGTTCAAAATTAGATCATGGTCCTAGGTTTGAAGATGATAGCGATTTAGATTTTAGAAAATCAAAGAGGCATAAAGGCCGTAGCGAAGAGCGTGGCAGCAAAAAAAGATTTAAAGAAGGAATGGGATCTAAAAAATTTGAAAAAAATGAGCGAGGTCCAAGGGAAAAAGGAATGCATGGAAAGATGATGACAGATCATGGGCGCATGCAAAAATTGTCCCGTAAATTTGATGGCATAGAGAAAGAATTAAACAGGATGTTGTTGTTAGATAAGGATGGAGTGGCGATATCTGCAGAGAAACTTTATGGCCGAAAAAAAATTGCAGATGAATATGTTGCGACCGTTAATTCTGCACTTGAAAAAATTAAATCTTTAAAAAATGAGATCGATTCTGTGGTCGAAACAACCAAGGCAGAGGAATCTTCTAAACCAGAAGAAGCATCAATGCCTGATGCTAAAAATGAAGTGAAAGAAAGTTCTGAGTAGTAATTTAATTAAGGGGCGCTTTTGCGCCCCCCCTGGTTCATTTTTGCATCTCTTTTTACTTATGTTTCCTAAATTAACAATCCTGGCCTTGTAAGTACGAATTTGATACTGGATCTCCGGCTAATGCCGAAGATGACGGCCCAGAGGGCCATAAATGTTAAATCGCAGAAACAAGCTTTACGAACGCTTCGTCATACTCGCGCAGTGGCGGTGCCAGACCGAAGCTCTATGCGTAGGATGGGTATCCAGATTCAAAAATGCTTTCCCAATTTGATTGATAAACGTGCGGACCTTTGTAAGGAATATAACATTTTTTGCAAACCGGTTCGTACTTCGTTGTGGGGCTAGGAAAAATGAGTAAATCTTTTTCGTTAAAAGCGATCCATTTTTCTGTTTTTGGATGTAATACGTAACGGTTCATAAATGATGCATCATCTTTGCAGTGTATGCATACAGCTTGTAGTTTTATGACTTTTGTCGCTGTAGTGCAAAGATGGCTGATTGGGCCAGGAAATGGCTCCGTGCTAACGTCGATATCTAGGCCAATGCAAATAACGTCAACACCACATTCTCTGAATTCTGTAACTGCGCTGCAAAGATCTTTGCTAAAAAATTGAGCTTCATCGATTATCACAACATTAGGTTTTTTTTGGCGGACGATAGCTTTCATTTCTTCGATATCATTTGAACCTAAAATTATTCCCTCGCATGACTGGCCGTTTCTTGCATGAAGGGCTCCAATTCCGCCATCTCTTGTGTTGGCGTTTCTAAAAACAAGCGATGTTTTGCCAGAGATAGTGTGTCTGTCGAGCATGTGGATCGCTCTAGTTGTTTTTCCTGCGCAAAGAGGTCCGCAAATAATTGTTAAATCTCCGTAGCCATTAGGCTCGGTTTTTTCTTCGGCAGACGGATCTTCTTTAATTTTTTTCAATGCAAATTTTTCGGATAACGATTCAAGTTCTTCGTCGTAGGGTTGTGTTGAATATTCAATTCTGCAACCTTCGCAACAAGATTCATAAATTATTTCTGTAAGGCCAGATTCTGCATTTCGGCCTCGATTATGCTCGTGCATGATTAAATTTGGTTTATTAAAAGGCTTGCCATTTATAAGTCTTTGAATGACTGAAGCTGGCCTTTTGCATTTATAACAAACGCCTTCTAGCGTTATTACTTTATTTGCTGAAGCTGCAATTGTTGGTACGCACCCCTGAAATGCGCCTCCGCAACAATCTCGATTTAAGCCTGCGGCTACAACGTGTTTGCCGCTGTTTCGTAGCTGATTTAAAATTTTTGAGAAATCCTCTCCAAAAAAATGCACTTCATCGAAAAATACGTAATCAAATGGAGTGCATGTATCGATTATTGATGCAAAGTCTTCTGGCCCTTTGATGATTAAGCATGGTTCAGAATAGCTTAAGGCTCTTGACTTGATGACAGGATCTCCTGGGTTTTTGCATGAAAACGCAATTAAACTTTTTTTCTTGTGTCTAACATTTGTAATCATTTTTAATGTTTCGCAAGATTTTCCCGCCTGCATCGGCCCTGTAATAAAAGTTAAAGATCCGCCGTGGCAAGAAACCTTCTTTGCAGTGTCGATATTATGGAACCTTTTGGCAAAGCATTCTTTGCATGCAGCTCTGTATTCTCTGTCGATTTCAGGGTCTGCAGGAATGTATCCATCATGTTTAATTATTTCTCCGCCAAATATTCTTAAGTGGTTGCTTGCATCGTCTCCACAGTAGCTGCAAACTGATGGGCAAACTTCTACGCGAGAGGCTTGAGGCACCAAGCTTAAGATTGGATTAGGTCCATTTACTTCAAAGGCTTCTCCGCATCCGTTTACAGATAAACCTCCAACGTAAACATGTTTTCCTTTAAGAAGCATTTTTTGCACTATTTCAACGAGCGAGTGATCAAAGCATTGAGCTTCATCGATTCCAATAGAATCTGCCTGTTCACACAGAGCTGGAATGCACCTTGCATCATTTACGACGTGGCACGCCATTTCTATTCCGCCACAAGCGCGGGATGCTAATGACATTTGGGCCCTTGCATGGGTTGAGAGGCTATGACTTATAGCTATGCACTTTTTTCCCGCTTGTTGATCTTTTTGCAAGCATCTAATTAACTCAAAAGATTTTCCACCATACATAGACCCCATGAATAAACTGAGTCGACCAATTTCTTGCTGCACTTCGCACCTTGCGGTTATTACAGAGAGCGCGCAGAGGATCATAAGAATTAGCCGATTATTATGCATAGTTTTTCCTTTTTTTTGTTTAAATTTTTTTAGACACTCCGGCAAGTTTAGGGGTATTTTTTTTTGAAGTAAAGTATCGTTTTTGTGTTAATTTTTTTTTCATAAAAGAGATCTTTTTTGACTATTTTTTTGAAAGCGATATTGTTTTTCCTAATATAAATGAGATTAAAAAATGCCAGAATTACCAGAGGTTGAAACTGTTGTTCGACAATTAAAAAGCAGCATTTTGGGTCGCTCTTTCAAAAATGTTTCTATTAAAAAGAAGATAAATAAATTTTTACTTACGATGCCTATTGAAGTAATTGTTGACAAAAAAATTCGGGACGTAACGCGCATTGGGAAAAGCATAAAAATTTTATTTGATGCGGATCCGGAATTGGTTTTACTAATTCACTTGGGAATGACAGGTAATATTTTTGTTGGGGAAAGTGGGCTGACCAACTTACCAAAACACACTGTTTTTTATGCAAAATTATCTAGTGGCGAAGACTTTGTTTTTGAAGACCCAAGAGGATTTGGTCAATTTAAATTAGTAACGCAAAATGAAGCTTCGTCGCTCCTTGCAAAGATAGCGCCAGACCCATTTGACGAACATTGGTCGAAAAAACTTTTTGCGAAAAAGCTTGCGATGAAAAATCGAATTATAAAAACGCTTTTGCTTGACCAAACTTTTATGTCGGGTGTCGGTAATATTTACGCTTGCGAGGCATTATTTTTGTCAAAAATTCATCCCCAAGAAATTTCTAAAAACATTCCTATAAAAAAAGCTGAAGCGCTTTTTGAAAATATTAAAAAGGTTTTGCAAATGGGAATCGATAGCAACGGTGCTTCGTTTAGGGACTACAAGCAGACTTCAGGAGAAGCCGGATTTTTTCAGACGCTGACAAAGGTCTATAATAAAAAAGGACAGGCTTGTGTTTTGTGCAAATCAAAAATAGAGGTGATGTTTTTCGCAGGTAGATCTACCTATTTTTGCTCTACATGCCAGCAACTTGAAGAGTAAGAACAGGGGCGCTTAAGTCTAAGCGCTCCTGCGGATCTATGCGTTTTTGTTTAACGCGCCAGATTTAATGATAGCATCTCGATCAAAAGCTTCGTTTAAACAATCTTTTAGGTTTTGTAGGAATAAATGATAATTTTCTTTGGATATTTGATGTACTAAAAATGTTAATGATTGCTTGTTTTCTGAAGATTCCTTAGCTGCTTCTCTTAGAGATTTTATAGTTTCATTTTGATAATATATGTCCTTTGAGCTCGTATAAAGATTTTTTACGTAATTTTTGCCCATGTCACCTATTTTTTGAAAGAAGGACCTTTTTTTTAGCCTTTTTGCTTCTTCTGCAGACTCTATAGCTTTTTGTATTAATTTTTGTAACTCTTCTTGTTTATTAAAGTTTAATCTACTTAAAGACTCTACAAGGCAATTATTTAACGAAGCTTTAGATAGTTCCGTTGCATTACTTGTTTTAATTAATTTTGCGATATCTGCTCTTTCTATGCAATTTGATTCGTTTAGGTTTAAAGCTTTCATTATCATGTCAACCATTTGCTCTTTGTTTAAAAGGTTGAACTCTACCAACATTCCTCCAAAGCGACCAGCTCTTATTCCAGCTTCACCAAGTTCCCAAGGGTAATTAGTATTTAGTGCGCAGTAAATGTCAGGGAGTCTTATGACCGTTTCTAGTTCCATTAAAATTCTAGACAGTAAGTTTCTTTCAGATAAAGATTTGACATTTTCTCTTTCCTTTATGAACAACTCACCTTCTTCAAAGGTTACAAGTAACTTTTGGCCTCTGTTTGAGTATTCTTTACAAATGTCTTTTATAGCTTCAATTGCGCAATCTGAATCTATCAGGTCTGGTGTGACCCTTAATTGGTCTATGTTTGTTAAAATGCTTAAAGTTGCGCAGAAATATGACTTCCCTGTTCCAGGTTTACCATAAAGAATTATTCCTCCTCCTGTGAAGGGAAGGCCGTTTTTTATTTTGTTAGAAAGAGCTGTTAGCGCATCTTGCTCCTGCGCCGAAAATGATGAAAAATCCTGATTAAACTCTTTTGTAAGCATTAGCTCTTGTGGATTTTTTAAGTGCACATTAATTCTTGCTCTACAGCTTTCTTTTTTAGACTCTAGTTCAGCAGATTTTTTCATGATGACTTTTTGTTTTTCAGCATTTAGTCTTTTTTTTATCAACCAAGCCATAACAGCAACGTACAATACACAACCGTGAATGCCCAACATGATCTCTGTTGTATCCCTATCGCTCCAAAGCTGAATATATTTTTTTTCTATTGGGTTAGCAAGATCATATAGCGTAAAGCCTCTGCTGGGTTGTCCTCCTGCAACTAAGTTAAATAGATCACGCCTCATCTTTCTTAGTTTGTTTGCTTTGTCTAATGACCAGATAATAGCGCCAAACTTTGTATATTTATTCCAAATAGAGAAGGGTTTGCTCTCAGAAACTGAACCTAAAATTAGAGCAGTAAGGATTAAAATTTTTTTCATTGAAGAACCTCTAGCATAAATAGATAATGAGATAGCGTTTTATTTATCTATTTATTTATTTATTTTGTCAAATCTTGCAGTCCTCCTTCTCATAAACTAGCAAAAAACATAGTTTTTCACACTTGTTTTTCCTAAGCTTTGCAGGCTGAATTTTGTTATTTTTATTAATTGAAAAAACCGCTTTTGCCTGGTACAGAGAAATTATATACTTTCTTTAATTTTTACATGCAACCGGTTCTTCCTCGTCTATTTTTTGTTACGTATTTTTTGTTTAGCTCTTTGTTTGCAGTCGTTCTTTCTCAGCGATCTATCCGCTCTGCCACTTCGAGGGGCTCATCATCTTCTCGTAAGCTGCGCAAGCTAAAACCCTCTACAGAACTTCGTAATTATATAAAGAATTCTAGCAACCTAAAGATTTTTGCAGGAAAAGGCATTACGGTAGATTTGTTTAATGTTATTAAGTCACAGACTGCGTCGCGGCCAGAGGGTTTGAGGGTGCAGATCATTGTTGACAAAGGATCTTTCTCACAAAGTTTAATAGACCTTAGTTTTGAAGAAAGACCAAATTTACAGATTTGCCAGTTTTTGGACATAGAAGATGCAGATAAGATTTCTTTTTTAATTGACGCAGTTGCTCGTAAGGTTCTTGTTTTTGAGGCCGGCTTTAGCTCCGAATTTGAATTTGTCGATGTGAATAATGATGCTTATGTTTTCTATTGCGATTTGTTTGAAAAGTACAAGTTGTTATCCGAAGGCGCTATAAGGGACTTTCCCCGCAAGCGAGCATGCCCGGAGAGTTTTTTTGGTAGCATGTTAAGAACTCCAACTGCGAAAGAGAGCCCTACGTCGTTCGAGCTTTCCAGCGATTCATTGTCTCAAGTTGTCGCCGTAGGCGAAAGTCCCGCCCCAAAAGTAGAAACTCCGTTTTTGGAAAGAGGTGTTGTTGATAAATCCGAGGCGGGTTCTCCTGCGAAAAAAATGAAACATGATAGTGAGGCGGCATCGATTGATGGATCAGATGTTTTATTTTCTTTTGAAGAAATTAATCCAGGCGTTGAAGTGGATCCGAATGGATTAGGAGCAGGGGTTCAAGAGGACTGTAGGTCTTGTGTTGGTAGTGAGGCTAGCAATCAAACTAATAAGCAGAGATCAATTTTGGACTTTGTAGTACCAGGAGTTGACAATACTGCTCAATCTGCATCTTGGCCCGTAGCTTCTAGTGGAATAGCGAAGCCAAGTAATAAGCCAAAGCTTCCTCAAAGTAAACCAAAGAAGTGGATGCGAGAGGCTGCAAACCAAAAAGATCAGCCAAAAATTAATTCATTCTTTAAAAAAGATACTGCTCAAGCATAAGTTTATAGAGGGGGCAACTCGCCCCCCTCTGTGCTTACCACTGGCAGTTTTTAGCGGTGTCGTTAGTTTTTGGCCCGAAACCTTGGTTTCCGGTTATAAATATTCTCGATTTGATGTATTCCTGCGAAGTGATAGCGTCGACTGTAAACAGATAATTTTTTTCAAAAGTTGCTCGGTCTACTGGCATGTTTGGAGATGCTGCAGACGCTCTGCTGATTCCTGTTCCGTCTGTGTTCCAGTATACCTCTCGTCCTCCACCATAAATATAGGTGTCGGGGTAGAATTGGAAGTAAATTTTGTCGCCAGCAGCTATTTTGTCGCCAACTTGGGCACCGTACTTGTAGATTCTGGCAAAAGCTGACACCCCTGTGTACGGATTGTCTACGTAGTAGTCTTCGCATGCGCCATGGCTTCCGAAGGAGTAGAATGGACCTTGAGGCGTTCCGTCCCCGCTAATAAAACGTCTTGTGATGATGTAGTCGCCAGATTTTACGTAATCATTTATTTTGGCTATTCCGCCCGCGGGTTGTGCTATAAATTTGCATGAATCTGTTAGATTTGCTTGCGTTCTTCCGCCGTATAAGCTGTTTGGTTTTCCGATATAATAGCCATTGATTTGATTTTTTAGGGCATAGCTATCGCCGTAACGTAGGAATCCATCGTTTCTTGTTTCATCATAAACATAGTTATAAACGATTTGCATTTTCATTGGAGTTGCGCTGTCAAACGGCTCGACGATCCAAACCGCCCTAACAAGGGCTGGGTCTTTTATGCCAGTTGCAACGGCACTGCCCCAAATTTCTTCGACCTCGGTTGTGTCAACTGGTTCTCCTGGCACTGGCACGTCAGTGCAAGCCCAGGTGGAACTGCGCAATCCAGAATAAATAATAACTTTGTCGCCAGTAAATACCGATCCCAATTTTCCATCGGTTGATGTTTTTCCACAGAACCCATCTTTTTCGTCACCCACTGCTTGCCAGAAGAATCGGGCATCTCCTTTCCCTTTGCTACTAGCAATAGCTGCATGTTTGTTTGGCGCGTTGCGGCACATTGGCTGTATATAGGTGTATGCCATGTAGGTTTTGCCTACGGATGTGCTAATATCTAAAATTTGTCCCGTAGTAGAGCTTTCCCCGGCTTTACCTACGTATATGGCCGCGTTGGGAGACTTGCTAATTGCCCCGCCGAGCGTCCAGTGGGTAGGCCCCCAGTCCCCCGCGTTGTTGAAGGGGTAGATAGGGTTTTGTTTTGTGACGCAAAGGTAGCGACCTGTTTTTAGGTTTCTTAATGCTATTTTGTCTCCATCCATGACCAGACACCTCTGGATTGACGCGGAGGTGTCTACCACTTTCGGCACTACGGCTGCAGGTTTTGTTGTTAAGTTTGTTGTCCAGGCAATATTAGCTTCGCCAGCTTCGTTGTTGGCGATAATAAGCCCTTTTTGGATGGAGTCCGTCTCAAAGAATTTATTATTATTGTTTGTGGTTTTGATGTAATAGCCAGATTTGCAAAAGTTTAATTTAATTTTGTCGCCTTCAAGCACAGGACCTGTTTTTGCAGGCGAGTCGCCAGATTCAATAACGAAGTAAGAGT